>Ga0183099_1000008_pt1 | contig 299245 bp, 243 predicted proteins | sample Biomet1_FD_127788 | JGI IMG/M metagenome (GOLD analysis project Ga0183099, IMG submission 127788) | Microbial communities from bioreactor (seeded with anoxic lake sediment) at LBNL, California, USA - Biofuel metagenome 1 | ecosystem: Engineered > Bioreactor > Anaerobic > Unclassified ...
TAATCTGTGAAGCCTTCCGGTAGCAACAGGCTGTATCCATCTTTTAGCATTGTTTTTTTTGATTGCAAAGATAGAAATTCTTCTATTGCCCCTCAACTTTTGTAAGTGACCCTAAAACTTTGGGCTAAAGAAGAAACTTCAACCTCCGGGGTCGTTCACATGTACAACGGAGTCTGCACCTAAAGAAAACTGAATTTGATTTTATAGCTTCAACTTCTTATAATTCATCGGTTGCTATTTTTTACCGGGCAATAATAGTTCAATTTCTTTCTCCAAATGCTCAGGCTTGGTAACCGGAGAAAACCGTTTCACCGGCATTCCTTCAGCATCAATCAGAAACTTAGTGAAATTCCATTTTATTTTATTGAAAAACAGTCCTTTCAAGGCTGATGTCAGATAGTTGAAAATGGGATGTGCATTCTCTCCGTTTACATCCACTTTGGCAAACATCGGAAAGGTAACCCCATAATTCATGTGACAAACCTGAGAGATATCATCTTCGTTGCCCGGATCCTGATGAGCAAACTGATTACAGGGAAAACCCAAGACAACGAATCCCCTCTCCTTGTATTTTTGATAAAGAGCTTCTAATCCTTCAAACTGAGGCGTCAATCCACACTTACTTGCTGTATTGACCACCAACACAACTTTACCTTTATACTCTTCCATTGAGATCTCCTGACCTCGAAGCAACTTGGCACTGAATTGATAGAATAATGAATTCATATTTATATCGTTAATGATTATATCGTTTGCGATACAAATATAAGGCATTGGCATACCCTTCCGTCAAGGGATTTACATTATTTTAAGATAGATGGATTACCTATCTGGAAAACACAGCAACGCTATCGACCGACCGACGGGGACTGACCGGAGCCGGAATCTCAATCACATAGCCGATGCGGGCCACAAACTGAATTTCGTTCTTCAGCCTTAACTTTTCGCACACTTCTCGCTTGTAATTCTCTTCTTCCACAATCTGATTCATCGGCTGAAAGCCGATATGTAGCCCCGTACACACAATATTCATGCGCTGATACCTTCGACCAACCTCAATCCAGCTCCACACCGAATTGTCGGCACCGGTCAAAACAAGCCAGCCGCCGCAATGGTTCACCTGTTTTTCCGTCATTTGAATACCGGCTCGCACAAACTTACTTTTCTCCACATCTGCAGGCTTGAAGAAATTCCGAACCACAACCCCTTTGACGCCGTTTATCTCCATTCCGGCTGTTGTAAGTCCGTCGTGCCGGAGCCGGACATCCCGATCGGAGAAACGCGCCCAACGGGCTAACTCCCGCTGAGCCGCACGATTCAGTGCCTGCTGCCTATAAGCCGACAACGTTTGTTCTGCAAGAAAACGACCCTGTGGCATGGAAGCTGTAAAAAAGCAGGTCTGCCCATCGTCAGCAACTATTTTGTTCACCTCTTCATCCCGGATGTCCGCAGTATGAAAGGGAAGACGCAATGTTCTTCTGGCGACAATCGCATGCAAGTCGAACCCCGAAGGGCGATCCCGTCTCAGCGTTATCACGGCAACACAATTGGCAGGCTCGGATTGCGGTACCAACTGCATCTCTGTCCTATACCCCAAACTTCCGGCAGCCAGATCGAGATTTTCGAGAAACGCCCCGAGAGAAATATACAATTCCCGTTTGGTCGGATCGACCACATGCAATGTCCGTGCAGTATCCGCAAAGAGCCTTATCTCACGATCACCCCGAACTTCAACTTTCCACGGTTGCGTATTGTGCGAACTTCCAGCCAACGTGGCATAATAAATTATCTTATGCATATCATCAGCACCATCCGACAACGGATCTCGTGTTCCGATGCCGGTTTTACACGAAAACAAAGTCACAATTCCCGCGATCATAAGTAAAAATCGAATCATATTTGTCATTTTGATTTACCCCACAAACGAGCTCCCAATCGCAATACCGGAGAGAAATCGGCACTCGGAATCGTATAACGAGCAGTCTCAAAATCAAGACTTTTATCCCTCCTCAAATAGAGATGTAGCCCCGGTTGAATATAAAAGACCTTCCCGATAAAAAACTGATAGCTCAGCCCCAGCCCCGTATCGGTACTGTATAAATTTTTACGTATCCCGGTACTCTTCTGCTCTATTTCAAAAGTATGAAGTTCGAGATAAGAGTAGAGTTCGAGGTTGCGCCAAACGTTATACCCGAAGAAGAGACCGGGAGAGGTTTTGTAATACCGTTTAAAATCGCTCGAAGAGTTATTGATGCCGGCCTTCTCCGCGTCATAATGTCCGCCATTGATTACACTGAGCCGTACACGGAACTTGTCAAACCGGTAACCGACACCGAAATGAAATCCCCCTGTCATAAACATAGGAACCAGACTCTCGACCTCAACCGCCGATTTTACATCCCAGGACCTGACCGGAGAGTGAACTTTCACCGAATCGTTCTGTGCGAAAAGGGTGAACGACGAAACAAAAACAACTGCAATCAAAAAAAATCTCTTTTTCATAGTTACTGAACTTTGATATTTAACGCTGCAAAGTTCCACTATAAAAAAGAGACTTTTCTCCGCAAATGTTACCAAATGCGAAGGTTACGATAATTTACCACGAATGCGGCTTAACGATTTAGGCGCGATACCCAAATAGGTTGCAATATGATAAAGTGGCAGCCGTTGAAGCGCCTGCGGATATTCTCTCGTAAGCTTCAGGTAACGCTCTTCGGCAGACAAAATCTGCAAATCGAGACTAAGTTGTACTAACCGCACATAAGCCTGCTCAATCAGCATACGCCCCACCCGCTCCATTTTGGGCAGCAACCGGTACAATTCATTCAAATCCGACTCGTATAGCAAAACCAGATCGGCAGGTTCTGTTGCCTTGATATTCAAATGAGACGGCGAATTACTCAAACGACTCCGATTATCAGTCACAAATTGATTTTCAAAGGCGAAATCGGTGGTGATTTCTGCACCGTTGTCATTACAATAGTAATACACAAGCGCCCCAGAGCAGATAAAAGCGAGAAATTGACATACCTCCCCTTCGCTCAGCAGAAGTTCTCCTTTTTGCAACGATCGAACCTTCAGGTGCAAAGACAAAACCCTCCACTCCTCATCCGACAAAGCAATATAAGACGCTATCGCCCTTCTCAACCCGTTAAAGTCGGCATCATTCATATTCCCCGATTAAATCGCGGCACATTTTTTCTTCAACCACGCTTTTTCTTCGTCGTTCAACAAGGGGCTGATTCGTTCATATACCGTCTGATGATATTTATTAATCCACTCTTTCTCTTCAGTAGTCAACAGCGAAAAATCAAGCACGGATGTATCAAAGGGGCAAAGAGTCAATGTTTCGAAAGCATAAAACTGACCGAATTCCGTTTTTTCCGCTTCGACCACAGTCACCAGATTTTCGGAACGGATTCCATGTTTTCCGGCACGATACATTCCCGGTTCATTCGAAATAATCATCCCCGGTACCAATTGCGTCGCATTTTCGTCCATGCGGATACTTTGCGGCCCTTCGTGCACACACAGGAAATGGCCCACTCCGTGACCGGTTCCATGTCCGTAATTCCAGCCGCGTTGCCACATACTGTTACGGGCAAGAATGTCGAGCTGAGATCCACGGGTTCCCTGCGGAAATTTCGCTTTGCCTAATGCAATATGACCCTTCAGTACCAGTGTAAAATCGGTTTTTTCTTCAGCCGTTACCGGTCCCAGCGAAACGGTACGTGTAATATCGGTTGTTCCGTCAAGGTATTGGCCTCCCGAGTCGAGCAGCAACAGACCTTCGGGCTGTAACGTCGCATTACTCTCCGCCGTCGCCGAGTAGTGAACAATTGCCCCATGATCTTTATATCCGGCTATCGTACCGAAGCTCTCTCCTTTAAAAAGAGCCTGCTCTGCGCGGAACTTACACAACTGTTCCGCAATACTCAGCTCCGTCAGGGTGCCGGAAGGCACATTGGCTTCGAGCCACATAAAGAACCGGGTCAGTGCCACACCGTCTTTCACCATCGCGTTGCGGGTTCCGGCCAGTTCGACGGTATTTTTGATGCTCTTCGCGTAAAAAATGGGAGATTGTATGCCTACCACCGTGCAATGCGAAGGGATATCCTGATAAAGTGCAAAGTTTGTTTTACCCTTATCGAGCAATACTTTCGAATGCACATGCAATGTGGCGATATAGTCAAAAACGGCATTGTATGGTGCCACCTCAATGCCTTCGTCGGCCAACAAAGCCGCTACGTTGTGCGATATCTTCTGCGGGCTGACAAAAAGAGTTGCCTTCTGCTTATCAATTGCACCGAATGCAATAACCACCGGATTGTACTCCACATCCGAGCACCGAATATTGAATATCCAGGCTATTTCATCCAGCCCGGTAAACAAGTACGAATCGGAATCTTTTTTTTCTAATATTGTCCGGATATCGGCAATTTTTTCTTTTGCTCTTTTTCCGGCATACTCCAGCGGATAGATCTCCACGGGAGCATCGGGCAAAGCGGAACGATCCGTCCACATGGTTTTGATAAAATCGACATCTGTCGACAACACAAGTCCGGTTTCTGCCAGTTCACTCTGCAGATTTTCGACAGCACTCACCGAAAACACTAACGGATTAATGCCCACACGGCTTCCCGCAGGTAACACCTCACCCAACCAAGCCGTTATCGCCGGAGTATCGGGCAGTCCATCCTTAAACAAATCGATCCCCGAACTTTCCAGCTGCAAACCGGCCTGCAAAAAATAACGCGAATCGGTCCACACGCCGGCTTTATCGGTCGTAACCACAACGGTTCCCGCCGAACCGGTAAATCCTGAAATCCACTGACGTTCTTTCCAATAATCGGCCACATACTCACTGGCATGAGGATCCGTACTCGGAATAATTGTTGCAGCCACTCCTTTCGCGTCCATTTTCTGACGCAATGCTGCTATTCGGGATGATATTGTTTGCATAGCTTTTCAATTTATATTTGTACCATAGAAAATACAAAAGTAAGTTTTTTATCGATAAAAGCCGATAGACAACCAAATACAATTTGAAGAATACCAACAACACAAGTCAAAGTTTACCTATTTTATCCTTTTCGTTTCAAAAAATCAGTATCTTTGTTTCTATGTTCGACGATAAATACTTTATGAAGCAAGCCCTTGCGGAAGCCAAAAAGGCTCAGAGCAAAGGAGAAATCCCAATCGGGGCTGTCGTTGTGTGTCAAAACCAGATCATTGCCCGCGCCGGAAACCAAACGGAGACTCTCAACGACGTGACGGCACATGCCGAAATGTTGGCCATTACCGCGGCCGCCAATGCATTGGGAGGTAAATACCTTACCGAATGTACGCTGTATGTAACGGTAGAACCGTGTTTGATGTGCGCAGGAGCGCTTTCGTGGGCACAAATAGGGCGCATTGTTTACGGAGCCTCTGACGAAAAAAGAGGATTCCATACCTTTACCAGCAATGCACTACATCCTAAAACAGTAGTAGAAAATGGCCTTCTGGAAAGCGAATGCGCCGAATTAATGACCCGCTTTTTCCAGAGCAAACGCTCCAAATAACCCAAATACTCAGTGAAGTTGTCTTGCCTTTTTATTTTTTGACCTCCCAACCCTCCAAAGGAGGGCTGTAACATTGTAATATGAATAAAGTTTCCTCATTTTAAGACCAAATTCCTCCCCTTGGGGGAGGTTAGGTGGGGTCAGTAAGTAAAAATGAGGAGAAAATATTGTACCAAAGAAAAGTCAAGATAACTTCAGTTTAAAATTCAGACTTACCGTGAAACGTTATGCAATTATAGTGGCCGGTGGCAAAGGAGAGAGAATGAACGCCGACCTACCCAAACAGTTTATCGCACCGCGGGGCACTCCTCTTTTGATGCACACTATCGCTGCATTCCATGCGTATGATCCGGCCATCGAACTTATCGTGGTGCTGCCATCGGCTCAAATTGACTTTTGGAATACACTCTGTCGTGAGCACAACTTTCGGATAGCCCACATCGTTGTAAAAGGAGGCGATACCCGCTTCGATTCCGTGAAAAACGGAATTGCAGCCGTTCGCGAGGCAGGTGTCATTGCCATTCACGACGGAGTACGCCCGTTAGTTAGCAGAGCGACTCTCGAAAATTGTTTTTCTACGGCAGAAAATCACGGCACCGCAATCCCGGTGGTGCCCCTTGTCGACAGCCTGCGCAAAGTGGAGAATGGCAATAGTTTTGCCGTCGACAGATCGTGCTACTTTGCAGTACAAACGCCTCAGGTATTTCAGTCTGCCATTCTCAAGACTGCCTACGAACAAACCTACAAACCTCAATTCACCGACGATGCCACAGTTGTGGAGTCATTAGGTATCGAATTAAACCTGGTAGAAGGAAACCGCGAGAATATCAAAATAACCACGCCACCCGACATTCGGATTGCAGAAGTTTTCCTATCCGATAACGTCAACCGTTAATATCCAGGCAGCAATAAATTTTCAGGAATGATTAATCTTGCATCGAATGAGTTGAAATTTCTGGCGGGAGTAGGACCGAAGCGAGCCGATTTGCTAAACAAAGAGCTCGACATCCTCACGTTTGAGGATCTGCTCTACTATTTCCCCTATAAATATATCGACCGAAGCAAGTTTTATACCGTTCGCGAACTGCAAAGCGACACGGCCTACGTACAGCTCAAAGGAAAAATCACCCGTTTTGAAACCGTCGGTACCGGACATGCGCAACGGTTGACTGCTCTGTTTTCGGATCACACCGGATCGATAGAGTTGGTATGGTTCAAAGGCATCAAATATATACTCGGGCAATACAAAGTCAACGAAGAGTACATCGTATTCGGAAAACCCTCTCTTTTTAACGGACGCATCAACATTGCCCATCCCGAGATCGACAAAATTCAGGATGCTGACGAGAAACAAAAAATCGTGCTGCAAGGGTTCTACAACACCACCGAAAAGATGAAAACCAATTTTCTGAATTCCAAAGCGATTCAGAAAATCATGTTCAACCTCATATCGTCGTTGCACGAAAAAGTACCCGAGACACTGCCGGGCTATCTTATCAGCCAGTTTAAATTAATGTCGCTGCACGAAGCGTTGGTCAACATCCACTTTCCTTCGAGTGCAACACAACTGTCGCGGGCCCGTCAACGGCTCAAATTTGAGGAACTCTTCTACCTTCAGCTTTCGCTGCTACGAACGGCCAAGATTCGCAACCAACAAAGTCGCGGTTTTCGATTCGAGCACGTAGGAGACTCCTTCAACCAATTTTACAAACAACACCTTGCTTTCGAGCTGACCAATGCGCAGAAAAAAGTGATTCGTGAAATACGTGCCGATGTGGGAAGCGGGAAACAGATGAATCGCTTGCTGCAAGGCGACGTGGGAAGTGGGAAAACACTGGTCGCCCTGATGGTGATGCTGCTGGCCATCGATAACGGCTACCAGGCATCTATCATGGCTCCCACCGAAATATTAGCCACCCAACACTTCGAAACCATTTCGGCATTCCTCTCGGAGATGAATCTGAATGTGGGCTTACTCACCGGCTCTACCAAGAAAAAAGAACGGGTACAACTGCACGAGCAGCTCCAGTCGGGCAGCCTACACATTCTGATAGGCACACACGCACTGTTGGAAGACAACGTACAGTTCAACAACCTCGGATTGGTAGTCATCGACGAACAACACCGCTTCGGAGTTGCCCAACGTGCCAAGCTCTGGGCCAAAAACGATCAGGCTCCGCACATTCTGGTTATGACGGCCACACCCATCCCTCGCACGTTGGCCATGACCGTCTATGGCGATCTGGAGGTATCGGTAATCGACGAACTGCCGCCCGGCAGGAAGCCGATCCAAACCTACCACTATTACGAAAACAAACGAAACTCCGTCTACCGCTTTATTCGCAAGGAGATTGACGAAGGCCGGCAAGTCTATATTGTCTATCCGCTGATTGAGGAGTCGGAAAATCTCGACTTCCAAAACCTCACCGAGGGATTCGAACAACTAAAGGAGGTATTCCCCGACTACAAACTCAGCATGGTGCACGGCAAACTCAAACCAGCCGAAAAGGACGAAGCCATGCGACGGTTTGCCTCCGGCGAGACACAAATAATGGTCGCCACCACCGTCATTGAGGTGGGAGTGAACGTCCCGAATGCCTCCGTGATGATCATCGAGAGCGCCCAACGGTTCGGACTGTCGCAACTTCACCAGCTGCGCGGACGGGTCGGCCGGGGAGCCGATCAATCCTACTGCGTCTTGCTCACTCCTTTTGAACTGGGAAAGGAGACCCGCAAACGGATGGAGATCATGACCCGTACCAACGATGGGTTCGAGATTGCCGAAGCCGATCTGAAGATGCGTGGCCCCGGCGACATCGAAGGAACCCAGCAAAGCGGGCTGCCTTTCAACCTGAGAATCGCCGATTTAGCGCACGATTCACAAATGTTGCAATTTGCCCGCAACGTCGCCAACGATTTGCTCGATCACGATCCGTTACTTCAGCATCCTGAAAATTTCGTTTTGACTAAACAAATACAAAAAAAACAAAAAGAAGCCGTGGACTGGAAAAAAATCAGCTAAATTCAGTTTTAAAAGTTTGGATTTGTCGTTTATTATTTGTTACTTTGACATGAAATTAGTGCAGAAGCCACTTAATTAACCATGGAGAGAACACTTATAATATTGAAACCCAGCACTATAGAAAGAGGCATTATTGGCGAAATAATCAGTCGTTTTGAGAAAAAAGGACTTTTCTTCACCGGACTTAAAATGATGCAGCTTTCAGACGAGTTACTGGTTCAACATTATTCCCATTTGGCTGACAAGCCATTTTTCCCTTCCATCAAAGCGTCGATGAAGAGAACTCCGGTTATAATTGGCATTGTAGAGGGCAAAGACAGTGTCCGTGTTGTTCGGCAAATGGCCGGAGTAACCATTGGGCGTGATGCCGCTCCGGGAACGATTCGCGGAGACTATAGCATGAGTAAATTAGAGAATATTATTCATGCATCCGATTCAATAGAATCAGCCCAAACGGAAATCAACCGTTTTTTCCAATCTGAAGAAATTTTTACCTATCAGTTGACAGTTACTCCTGCATTGTATACTGCCGACGAACTAACTAACCAATAAACCAACAAGTATGAAGAAAGCATTCTTATTCACCCTTGTATGGCTATTTATGTGCGGTTTGACAACAGAAAGCGTTTCAGCAAAGAAACGAGTCAAGGCGAAGCATGTGTATCACAAAGAAATAGCCGCAGTAGATGACGTACAACGTCAAATCAACGCGCTCAACACCTTGATGTTGCAAAAAATGCAACAGGAAGAAGATCCGTACGCTACTGAAGAAGATACAAAAATACCGGCCAGCGGAGTTTACGAAACCTGGACTAACCGGCGTATCAACCCATACATGACTCCGATTTCCAAATTGCCCGATTCTGTTCGGGTGAATTTGTCGCAATACGTTCCCCCGGTTGCCACCTACATCACTTCTCATTTTGGGATGCGCAGATACCGCTTCCACTACGGAACCGACCTGAAACTGAACGTGGGAGATCCTGTACACGCAGCATTCAGTGGCCGCGTTCGTATTACCGGGTATGAAGCCGGCGGATATGGAAACTACGTTGTGATTCGCCACGACAATGGACTGGAAACAGTTTACGGTCACTTATCTAAAGTGATGGTTCACGAAAACCAACCGCTCCGTGCCGGAGATGTTCTTGGGTTGGGTGGTAGCACCGGACATTCCACAGGTCCTCACCTTCACTTTGAAACCCGTTACTTAGGAAATGCTATCAACCCCGAAAAACTATTCGATTTTGCATATCATATGCCGATCAACGACATTTATGTGATTTCAAAAACGAAGTCGTTCGATTATAACTATGCCAAAGCATCGAAATCGTCCGCATATAAAAAATATGTAGCAAAATCCGGAAAGAAACACAAATCATCGAAACGTCGCCATCGGCGTTAAGAAAAACCAATTATAATAACAAAGCCATCTTTCGTCATTCAACGAAAGATGGCTTTGTTTGTTTTATAGGATTGCGCAATCAAAAATAACGGCTCGTCAAATCAGCTACGACCCCGTTCTACGTGGCATGTAAACCTGATTGGAGTTCAGCATATGGTTTTTGACCCACGTCAAACATAAAAGCGAGGCTCACTGCCTTGCAAAAGAATAGAAGAGCAGTAGCATAATATTCTATCGCTCTTTCTAATTGAAAGAAATATTGCTACATTTGAAGAAATTTAGAAAACAGAAGATTTCTTTTTAGTAATTAAGATAAAGAGCCTCTGCAAGCATAGGTTTACCATCATTACAACAATAAAATCATCTTCTCACAAACTCTAAATAAAGTAATATACTCGAAAATTTAGAACAATAACCAGCCATGAAAACAAACAATTTTTTTTTAGTGATTTTCATTTTATCTTTATCCTTCAGTTCGTTTGCTCAGAACTCAGGGAAAAAGTATTTTATTACAGGACAGGTTCTTGATGCCAATAGCAAACCGGTAGCGGGAGCAACAGTGTTAGTCGACAACAAAAATACCAATGTTGTTACAGATAAAGACGGAAACTACAAGGTGAAGGTAAAGCCCAATGCCACGGTGCTATCTGTTTTTGCGCTATCGAGCGGATTACTGATCAACGAAGAAATTAAAGGCCGGGTAGTAATTAATTTTAAATATGAAGATGCGGTATCTCAAAAAGAAGCGAACCAACAAGAGAATACGGGAAATGAAGAGGTAAATGTTGGTTACGGAACTGTTCAAAAAAAGGATCTGTCTACTAACATTGCCACTGTTGAGGGGCAAAAGAGTAGATACTCTGCCTATCAGAATATATATGATTTGATACGGGGTGAAGTTCCGAATGTACAGATAGCAGGCGACAAAATAATATTAAGAGGTGCTTATGACACAAATAGTAGTCAGATCGATGCATTGATACTTGTCGATGGAGTAGAAGCTACGTTGAGCGGCATCGTTCCGCGTCTGGTAAAATCTATCAGTGTTCTTAACGGCGCTGATGCCTCTATCTACGGGGCAAGATCTGCACACGGAGTAATACTGATAACGCTGGCCAAAGAATAATAATCTTCAGCACTAATGCAAACAACTGTTGAGCATTGGTCAAAACGACATCCGACAGGAATAATACGGCGTGCCGGAGTTTTTTGTATTCATGCACGAAATAATACATGAATACAAAAAACAAACCGTCATTTAAAAGAACATGATGGCGCTTAGCGATGTACGGAGGTTGGTAACCATCTTCGCATCCTTCACTTTGCCTTTATTGGCAGCTTCGTATGTTCCGTAGGCAGCTCCGGTCAACTCTTCTTCGAGAGCGAATTGAAACCGTCCCGATGTATAGACAAACGAAGGTGCAACACGGTACAACGAGCCGATATTATTTCCATAACCATAATAGGTTCCAACGGCATTATCGCGGAGTCCTAAGTTTTTCACATATCCGAGAAACAAACCGACCTGGTATTTTGATCCATAGGTAAAATTAGCCCACGCATTCAGCGATTGCGACGGAGTATACACATAATCGCCATTCGCTTTAATCTCCTTCACAGCATAGCCTCCCTGCAACAAGGCTTCGCTCATATTCTGAATATAAAGTCCCTGAAATTTGGCGGTAAACAGACCATTTTTCTGCTGTGCAAAGACGGCTGCCGAAACCGTAGTAAGTTTTTCGTTCGTTTTATAAGTTGCATTACCCACCGTAAAAGAAGTCCGCGGACACAACGCTTTCAAATCGGCACTGGCGCCAAACAAAGTGTTTCCCTTTGTGTAATAGACAAGACCCGTCAATTCCGGCAAATCGGCATTCCGTTGGTAAAGATTCGACTTCCCGTTAGGCCCGTACGAGGGAAAGGCGCTCTGCATAAAGGCAGCTGCCGACAAATGCAATGCTCCCGTTGAATAGGTATAGCGAATTTGCTCTCCGCGCGAAAATGGCTGAAAAGGGGCTCCCCAAGCAGGACCAATCACAGAAGGTGTCACCGGGCCGAGAAATGGATGCCACGAACGACCGATCAGCCATTCGCTCTTTTCATTGGCAAACTTCAGCCAGGCATGACGAAACAAGATGGTTTTCGTGTCAACATTCGAGAAATCGAATTCAAAGAAAGAGGAAAGTTGAAAAGTACCTAATTTGGGACCTGTGAAAGTGGCATTGAAACGGGTCAGCGCCGCCGACACATTCATATTGGCATCCGCGTTGATATCACGGCCATTTGCATCCGGATTCTTAGCCGATGGCATCACAAAAATCAATCCGTCGACCAGTGAATAGTTGTTGTTGCGGCTATCGAGAAAAGCATCTGTCCGGAAATAGCCTCCGAATTTAAGGCTCATCCCTTCACCCAAACTAATGGTTGTTTTCTTTACCTTATCATTCTCCTGTGCATTCACGGCCATTGTTATAAAAATAGCAACGACTACGGTCAATAAAATGTTTTTCTTCTTCATCTATTGTTTGTTAGTGGTTTCAAATCGTCCGCAAAAATACAACCAACTATTCACACCCACACTATTGCATTGACTTTTTATATTAAAAAAGAGTTCACTTCTACGCCAAACCATGAAAACGATTCTTGTTTCCTCTGTGCAAATAAGAAAAACGGCTCGTCCAATCAGTTTTTTGCTGATTAAACGAGCCGTTCTTTATACTTATTATGAGGGTTACATACGCCCTACCCGCAGCACGCCTTTGACGCCTTCCAGTTTTTTGATCAATTGCGAAAGCTGCGCTACATCGCTTACCATTACCGTGATGGTGCCGTCGAACATGCCGTCGTGCGAGTTGACGGAGATGGATCGCATCTGCACTTTGTTCTCCTTGGAGATAACGGAGGTAATGTTGCTCACAATGCCAATATCGTCTTTACCCACAATGTGCAGCGTTGCCAAGTCGAACTTGCCCGATTTACCTGCCCATTTCACGTCGATAATCCGGTAGTCGAACCGTTCTTTCAATTGAGGGGCATTCGGACAATCGTCGCGGTGAATCTTGATTCCACCCAAAACCGACACAAACCCGAAAACATTGTCCCCGTATATCGGATTACAGCACTTGGCCAACGAATATTGCACATTTTTGACGTTGTCACCGATCAGCAATACATCATTTTCGGATGTGATTTTTTCCAGATCGGTCTGCTTCGAGAAGTTATCGACACTTCGCAAAGCGGCCAACTCCGGCGAATCTTCGTGCTGCTTGTCGAGTTCTACCAACTCCTCACACAGGTCGATAACGTCCAGCCGCTCATACGATATTGCCTGATAAAACTCCGACACAAACTTATAGCCATGCTTGCGCGCCAGCTTCATAATTTGCGCCTCGTCAAACTCGATCTTGCGGTTTTTCATGCGCCTTTGAAGCGCCTCCCGACCAAGATCAGCCGCTTTATTCTCCTCGTCCTTGAGCGACTGCTTAATTTTAGTCCGCGCCTTGGAGGTAACGGCAATATTGAGCCAGTCGCGCTTAGGCGTTTGGTTAGCCGATGTCAGAATCTCTACCTGATCGCCATTCAGCAAAATATACTTCAGCGGCACGTTTCGACCGCCCACTTTGGCACCCACGCAGCGGCATCCCAGGCCGGAGTGAATGGCAAACGCAAAGTCGAGAACCGTTGCTCCCTTTTTCAGCTTATGCAGATCGCCATTGGGAGTAAACACAAACACATCGTCGTCGTAGAGGTTGAGTTTGAAATTATCCATCACCTCCTTGGAGTTCATCTCCGGATTTTCGAGAATGGTACGCAGGTTTTTCAACCATTCGTCCATACCGTTCGACTCGCTCTTAATGCCTTTGTATTTCCAGTGAGCCGCCACCCCTTTTTCGGCAATTTCATCCATCCGGCGCGTACGAATCTGCACCTCTACCCACTTGCCGTCAGGCCCCATCACGGTAATGTGCAGCGATTCGTAGCCGTTCGACTTGGGAATCGAAAGCCAGTCGCGCAACCGTTTCGGATTGGGCATATACATATCCGTCACGATGGAATAGACCTGCCAGCACTCCGACTTCTCCTTCTCAACGGGAGTGTCAAGAATGATCCGGATCGCGAACAGATCGTAAATATTTTCAAAAGGAGTGTTCTGTTTCTTCATTTTGTTCCAAATCGAGTGAATCGACTTGGTCCTCCCCTTGATCTCAAAGTTGAAACCGGTCTCCTCCAAGCGGGTCTTCACCGGTTCGATAAACGATGCGATATAGTGATCGCGCGAACGTTTCGTCTCGTTCAGCTTATGAGCAATCTCTTTATAAATGTCCGCATTGGAATATTTCAACGACAAATCTTCCAACTCGGTTTTAATGGCATACAACCCCATGCGATGCGCCAGCGGTGCATACAGGTTCGAAGCTTCGTGTGCAACCTTCAAACGCACTTCATCGTCGTCATGATGATCTTTGAGCGTCCGCATCGTGTCGAGGCGGTCGGCAATCATGATGAGAATCACCCGCATATCTTCGGCAAAAGTCAGCAATAGTTGTCTGAAATTTTCCGTCTCTATGGCACTGTTCTTCTCGTACAAATCGTGAGCACGGCACAATCCGTGTACGATAAGCGACACCGACTGTCCGAACTGCTTCTCAATCGATTCGAGTGTCTCCGAGCCTGTCAGCAAACTGTCGTACAACACCGTTGCCAAAATAGCAGAGCGTCCTAATCCGAATTCGTTAACCAGCACCTGAGCCATCCGCAAATGCTTGATAACACGACGTGTCTGCATTGCTTCGCCGTCCTCGATCATTTTTGCTATCGACTGATAGATCCATTGACGCGACATCTTGATATCATCCTTGGTCAGGATGTTATCTACGGCATGTAGCATATTGCGGTAGTGCCGCGCAACTTCGCGCCTCTCCTTTTCCGGAATTAAAAATGATTTTGCCATAACAAACTCACCGTTTAGTCCTCCGTTCGGTTATACACGTAGGTATTTGCCTGACGAGCAGGGGTAATAAAAATGTCGTTAATATTCACATGAGCCGGACGGGTAACGATATACTCCACTGCATCGGCTATATCGTCGGCATTCAACGGGGTTAACCCCTGATAGACGGCGTCGGCTTTTGCCTTATCGCCGTGAAAGCGAACCAACGAGAATTCGGTTTCTGCCGCACCCGGAGAGATGGAGCTCACCTTGATGTTGTGCTTCAGCATATCAATGCGCATCCCTTGCGAAATGGCGTTCACTGCATGTTTGGTGGCGCAATAAACATTCCCCGAAGGATAAACTTCTCGCCCCGCTATCGACGACAGGTTGATGATGTGTCCCGATTTGGCCGCCACCATCAAAGGGGTGATATACCGGCTGATGTAGAGCAACCCTTTCACGTTGGTATCGATCATTTTTTCCCAGTCGTCGATATCGAATTCATTGAACGGTGCCGAACCGGAAGCCAATCCGGCGTTATTCACCAGCACATCAATTTTTTGCCATTCTGCAGGCAGATTTTCGACCGCCAAACGACACGCCTCGCGATCGCGTATATCGAAACACAAAGACAACACCTTAACCGAGAATTCATCCTTCAACGTTTCGGACAAACTATCCAATCGCTCTTTACGGCGACCGGTAATAATAAGATTATATCCTAATTTTGCCATTCGAAGGGCTATAGCCTTTCCAAATCCGGCGGTGGCACCGGTAACGAATGCGTTCATATTATTAGTCGTTAATAAACAGGCCAGTAGCAGAGATAATATTTCTTTACCTCCTTACTCAACACCTGTAAGTTAAACATATCGGATGCTTCGGTAATATCCTTCACATCCCCGTTATTGTATTTTATCTGAATACCAGCTTCGTTCGGGTTGTAGGCCTCATTCGAGACCTCTTCTACCGCCCAAAAATAGTTAGCATCATGCTCTGATATTCCAAAATGGTCCTGATACTGGGCATTTTGTTCCTGACACTCTTTCGGCGACAATGGCTGTGGCAAAACCTTCACCTTAAACAACCGCCGGTTGATAAATCCGCTACTTAATGTCGACAATACGACATCCGAATGGTTCATCCACACCTTCATGGCCGATAATATATCGCTATCGTCCAACAAAGCATACTGTTGCAATACCTCGGGACGTTCGATGAAATCTTTTTTCGAAATGGAGTTGTACAAAAAGAAGTGCAACGAGGGCGATGCAAACAGCTCCTGACCTTCCATGGCAAGTTCTTTTGCCCGTGTCAGAGCATGAATCATCAGTTTCTCGGCAGCAATGGATGTTTTGTGCAGATACACCTGCCAGTACATCAATCGCCTGGCCATCAGGAATTTTTCTATCGAATAGATTCCCTTCTCCTGCACAACCAGATGATCTTTGTAGAGATCCATCATTTTAATGATACGGTCGGATCCGATAGTGCCTTCCGTTACGCCCGAATAAAAACTGTCGCGCCGGAGATAATCCAACCGATCCACGTCAAGCTGTCCGGAAACCAATTGATGTAAAAAGACATGCGGATGGGTTCCGTGAAAAATTTTCAACGCATTGTCCAGCCGTCCTTTTTCTTCCTTATTGATCTGCTGCATCATCAGCAAAGAGATCTCCTCGTGCGAAATATTCGACACCAAGCTATGCTCCAGCACGTGCGAGAACGGCGCATGTCCGATGTCGTGCAACAAAATGGCAGCCAATGCCCCTTCGCAATCCTCTTTACTGATATCGTAGCCCAACATGCGCAACTGGGCAATGGCTTCGCCCATCAGGTGCATGGCTCCCAACGAGTGCTGGAAACGGGTGTGTTGCGTGCCGGGATAAACAAACGACGACATGCCCAACTGCTTGATCCGTGTAAGACGTTGCATATACGGATGCTGAATCAGGTCATACAGGAATTCGGTAGGAATATTGATAAATCCGAATACCGGATCGTTAATTATTTTACGCTTGTTTCTCATAATCGTAAACAAATAAGCCAGACTCTTTCTCTATACACGGCTATACCGAATCTCTGCCGGCAATATATCCCCGCCATTTATTCAACAACTGCGTCATATCGTCAGGAATTTCGCTATCGAAATAGAGCTCTTCGTGGGTCACTGGGTGTACGAATCCCAAGGTTTTGGCATGGAGCGCCTGCCTCGGGCAAACCTCAAAACAGTTTTTCACAAACTGCTTGTATTTAGCAAATTGTGTTCCTTTCAGAATTTCATGCCCGCCATAGCGTTCATCGTTAAAAAGCGGATGCCCAATATATTTCATATGCGCCCGAATTTGGTGCGTCCGTCCCGTTTCCAACCGACACTCTACCAACGTCACATAACCCAACCGTTCGAGCACCCGGTAATGCGTCACCGCGTGTTTGCCATAGTCACCATCCGGAAACACAGTCATTTTCTGACGATCTTTCAGACTTCGGCCGATATGCCCCTCAATGGTTCCCTCGTCCTGTTCAACGGTTCCCCATACAAGTGCCCTGTACAGGCGCTTGGTTGTTTTATTAAAAAACTGTTTGCCCAAATAGGTTTTGGCCTCTTCCGTTTTGGCAATCACCAAAAGCCCGGAGGTATCCTTATCGATGCGGTGCACCAGACCCAACCGGGGATCATTGGGATTAAACTTGGGTTCGTCTTTCAAATAATATGCCAACGCATTGAGCAACGTTCCGTCGAAATTGCCATGCCCGGGGTGTACGACCAACCCTGCCGGTTTATTGATAATCAGCAAAGAATCGTCTTCGTACACAATATTTAAAGGAATGTTTTCGGGAAGAATTTCCGTCTCACGAGGTGGATAGGTCATCATAATAGAGACCACGTCGTTGGGCTTGACCCTATAATTCGATTTTACAGCAACTCCATTAACTAAAATGGCTTCGGCTGCAGCAGCCTCCTGAATGCGGTTACGCGATACATTCTGAATCCTGTCGACCAAGAACTTATCGATACGCAACAATGTCTGGCCTTTATCTGCCACAAAACGAAAATGCTCAAAAAGTTCTTGTTCCGGAGTTCCGTCCAGATCATCCAGTTCTTCCTGATCTGCGTCAAAGCCATCGATCATAACCTGGGATGCGGGTCTGTTGTTATCAGAAGAATTTCTCAATATCCTCTTTCTTTTTCTTTTTTTCTTCTTTTTTCGGAGCTGTCGCGGGCGATGATTTTGTAGGAGCAGGAGCTGCTACTTCGTCGTTGACAACAACTTTACTCTTATCTTTGGTCAGCCACAGGGTAATCGCCTTCCCTGCCGGAACCGAGTCACTAGCTGCCGGTGTCTGTTTATACACCACATAGTTACTCTTATCCTGCTCATTCGCGGGTTCCACGTCAAAATTGGTCGCCCCTATTGTAAGCATATGACTGTCTATTAACTTCGTCGCCTGATCCAGCGAAAGAGATTGAACATCGGGCATCAGCTGGCTTCCGTCTTCATCGGTCGAAGTCCGACCCACCACCAGCACCACTCCACTTCCGGCCGGTATTTTCTGACCCGGGATTAAGGTTTGCCCGTTGAATTTAATATCCCGAACCAAGTCGCTGAATTCGGACGGTACGTATTCTATGCCGATAACTTTAACCCCCATGCTCTCCAACAACGATTGGGCATGACGCAACGAAAGGTCGCGCACATCCGGAAGAGAAATTCCCGGAGGCATTTTTGCATTAATGGTCAAGTAAATGCTCCGATACGATTTTATTTTAGATCCGGCCACAGGAGATTGTTCCATCACCATGCCGGGAGCTTTGTCGGGTTTATACACGGAATCGATCACCTGATATTGCATTCCTCTGCCATCCAGCATCTTTTCTGCGTCTCCAATTTGTAATCCGCACAAGTTAGGCACCGTTTCGGACTCTCCATGGTGAGTATAAAATTGCAACATGAAGAGGACGAATAACAACAAGGTAACTACAATTGCGGATGCATACAATATATTTTTCAGGATCAAACTCCCTTTTAAAAAATCGAGAAACTGAGAAAAGTGCTTCTTATCCATAGTGTTAAGAAAGTATGTGTTTTATCCTGCAAAAGTAGCTATTTTTCCGTTAAGAACTCCACTCCCGGGGTCTTTTCTTATCTCCCGTTTTCATTATTTTCCGGCTTCACGCCCGAATTCAATTATCATATTACTCGGCTGTAGACCCAATAGCCTGTTTTGTTTTTATTTATAGGTAACCAAAAGAACGCCTTTTTACCGCGATATAATTGTCATACACAACTAATTTCCAGTATTTTATTCATACATTTACAAAAAAAAGATAGTTGGTTTCAATTAATGTTTATATCTTTGCACGTTTTATTTTAACTTGAGTTGGTTCCTATTCCGTCTGCTTTTGCCCATTGCTTACCGAAACCCAAGAGAATTTCTTATTCCACAGCAATAAAAAACAGGTAAATTTCGGATAACAATGCAACGAATCATCTATCGATCGCATCTTATTAAAAATATACTGTGATCTAATTTCAAAAGAAGACGGTTCTGACCGAACTAAATTCAAACACAACAAAAACTCATACGAATGGAATTTTCTGCGCAACAAATTGCCGATTTCTTACACGGAGAAGTGGTTGGTAATCCCGAAGTCAAAGTCAATAACCTTTCCAAAATAGACGAAAGTATTTCAGGCACACTCACTTTTTTATCCAATCCCAAATACAGCCATTTCGCATACGATTGCAAAGCTGCTATTATTCTTGTCAACAAAGATTTTATCCCCGAGAAACTGATAGCAGCCACACTCATCAAGGTCGACAACGCCTATCAATCGTTAGCATCGCTGCTTCAATTAGTCAATAGCTTCAAGACAAATAAAACCGGCATAGAACCCCTATCTTACGTATCGGCTACCGCTGAAATCGGAGCTTCGCCCTATATCGGAGCGTTCAGCTACATCGGCGATAATGTAAAGATAGGCGAAAACGCAAAAATTTATCCCCAGAGTTTTATCGGCGATAACGTTACAATCGGAAACGATGTTACTATTTATGCCGGAGCCAGAATTTATGCCGATTGTGTTATTGGCAATCGTTGCGTAATCCATTCCGGTGCGGTGATCGGAGCCGATGGGTTCGGCTTTGCCCCCACCGAAGACGGCAGCTACAACAAGATTCCTCAAATTGGGAATGTGATATTGGAAGATGATGTCGAAATTGGCGCCAACACCACTATCGACCGGGCAACCATGGGATCGACCATCATTCACAAAGGAGTAAAACTCGATAATCTCATCATGATTGCCCACAACGTACAGGTGGGAGCCAACACCGTGATTGCGGCCCAAACGGGCATCGCCGGATCCTCCAAAATCGGTGAGAATTGCATGTTTGGCGGTCAAGTAGGCATTCCCGGGCACTTACATGTCGAAAACGGCGTAAAAATATCCGCGCAAGCTGGAATCACAGGAAATGTCAAGGAGAATTCCGTGTTACTTGGATCTCCGGCAATACCAATAATGCAGTTTCAGAAATCGTACATCTATTTTAAGAGACTTCCCGAATTAGCAAAAACAATCGATTCGCTTCAGAAAGAGATTGACGCGCTAAGACAACAAATAAAAGCAGACTAACTAACAAACCAAGATGCCAAAACAAAGAACCCTTAACGGATCCTTTACCTTGCAAGGGAAGGGGCTTCACACAGGAGTTGACATCCAGCTCTCATTTTTTCCAGCACCCGAAAATCACGGATGCATCATAAAACGCATTGACTTAGAAGGACAACCTACAATCCCAGCATTAGCTGAATATGTAACACAGACCACTCGCGGAACTGTTTTGGCAAATGGAGACGCTCAGGTAAGTACGATTGAACACGCCATGGCAGCGTTATTCTCGTTTGAGATCGACAACTGCCTGATGGAAGTGAATGCCCCTGAGTTTCCTATTTTGGATGGGAGTGCTAAACCTTTCGTAGAAATGATTGAATCGGTTGGTTTTGTAGAACAAGATGCCGATAAAGACTTTTTTATTGTAAAAAAGAAGATCGAGTACAACGATCCGGCAACCAACTCGTCTATCGTCATATTGCCGGACGATCATTTCAGCATTCAAACCATGATTGGCTTCAAATCGTCCATTTTAAGTAATCAGTACGCGGTACTGAATCAATTGGAAGATTTTGCCACCGATATTGCCGCTTGCCGTACTTTTGTTTTTGTACGCGAACTGGAACAGCTTTTGAAGATGAATCTCATCAAAGGAGGTGACCTCGAAAATGCTTTGGTCATCTACGACGAACCGATACAGCAAGCCGAGCTCGACCGTATTGCCGATTTGCTCAACCATCCACACAAGAAAGTGGAGGAGTTGGGTTATCTGACCCCGCTTCAGTTTGAGAATGAACCGGCCCGACACAAGCTATTGGATGTAATGGGCGACCTTGCCCTAATCGGAAAGCCGATAAAAGGAAAAGTAATAGCAACTCGTCCGGGTCATAAGGTAAATACCGCATTGGCAAAAGCCATTCGTAAAGATATTAAGCGTCAGGAAGTTTCTATTCCAGTATACGACCCAAACAAGGAACCTGTACTGAACATCAACCAGATAAAAAAGATGTTGCCTCACCGTTGGCCTTTTTTAATGGTAGACAAGGTAATCGACATCACCCATTCGGTGGTGATCGGGCTGAAGAATGTAACCAGCAACGAAACCTTTTTTATGGGACATTTCCCCAACGAACCCGTTATGCCGGGTGTTTTGTTGGTGGAGGCAATGGCACAAACCGGAGGATTGCTGATATTGCATCAGGTAGAAAATCCGGAACTATACTCGACTTATTTCATGAAAATCGACAATGTCAAATTCAGACACAAAGTTGTACCTGGCGACACTGTTATTTTCCGGTTGGAACTAATCAGTCCGATACGACGCGGCTGTGCCACAATGAAAGGATATGCTTTTGTTGGCGATAAGATAGTGACAGAAGCCGAATTCATGGCTCAGATAGTAAAAAACAAGTAACCCATAACAAACAGCAAAACGATTCTGTGATGAAAGAGACAGCTCTACACTCATTTTTGAGTTACCCTCTGTAATCTTTTCACAGTCATTAATAAAACCAATCATTTACGTATGAAGCAACCGTTAGCATACATACATCCGGAGGCCAAAATTGCTTCCAATGTAGTAATAGAACCATTTGTTACTATCGACAAAAATGTCGTTATCGGAGAAGGAACTCATATCGGCTCCAATGTGACTATCATGGAAGGAGCCCGCATCGGGAAGAACTGCAAGATTTTTCCGGGAGCAGTAATTAGTGCCATTCCACAAGACTTGAAATTCAAAGGAGAAGACAGCTTAGCCATTATTGGCGATAATACTACGTTACGCGAATGTGTAACGGTAAACAGAGGCACTGCGTCGAAAGGAAGCACATCGATTGGCGACAACTGCCTGATAATGGCCTATTGCCACATTGCTCACGATTGTACTGTAGGCAATAATGTCATTATGTCGAATGTAACACAGCTTGCAGGTGAAGTTGTTGTTGGCGATTGGGCTGTCATCGGTGGTGGTACCATGATTCACCAGTTTACTCACGTTGGCCCTCACGTAATGGTTATGGGTGGAAGCAAAGTCAACAAAGACATTCCTCCTTACGTAAAAGCCGCTCGCGAGCCTGTTTCCTACTGTGGCATCAATTCGGTGGGACTTCGCCGCAGAGGCTTTGCAAATGAGCAAATACGCGACATACAGGAGATATACCGATATATCTATTTATCTCACATGAATACGACAATGGCTATCGAACACATTGAAGCTGAAATGCCCGCCACCAAGGAACGTGATGAAATCTTACTTTTTATCCGCAACTCTCCCCGTGGCATCATGAAGGGTTATTTTGAATAATCGTTCTTCTGTCCCCGTAAAAAAAGAAGCCGCTCGAAATATTTTCGAGCGGCTTCTTTTTTGATGGGAAAACCAAGCTTATTCGGCAGCGGCTTCTTCTTTTGCTTCGGCTGCAGGTGCTGCTTCTGTAGCAGGTGCAACAGCTTTTTTACTTGTACGACGAGTACGAGTAGCCTTTTTAACCTCTTTGGTTTTCAACATATTTTCATTGTAGTCGACCAGCTCGATGATACACATTTCGGCAGCATCACCCAAACGGAATCCTGTTTTCAGGATACGTGTATAACCACCCGGACGGTTTGCAATTTTTTGTGCAACATCGCGGAACAATTCTGTTACGACTTCCTTGTTTTGCAAGTAAGAGAAAACAATACGACGAGAGTGAGTATTGTCATCTTTCGATTTTGTCAACAACGGTTCGATATAACCCCGGAGAGCCTTTGCTTTAGCTGTTGTAGTTGCAATACGTTTGTGTTTGATAAGCGAACAAGCCATATTTGCCAACATAGCTTTTCTGTGCGAAGACGTACGACCTAAATGGTTGAATTTCTTATTATGTCTCATTTCTGTTATTCTTTATCTAATTTATACTTTGCCAAATCCATACCGAACGAAAGTTTCAGCGATTCCAGCTTCTCATCCAATTCGTTCAGGGATTTCTTACCAAAATTGCGGAATTTCAATAAATCATTGCGATTGAAAGCACACAATTGACCCAATGTTTCCACATCGGCAGCCTTCAGGCAGTTCAAAGCACGAACCGAAAGGTCTAAATCAACCATTTTGGTTTTCAACAACTGACGCATACGCAATGCTTCTTCATCAAATTCTTCGTCCACACTCTCTTCTGTCGATTCCAGCGAAATTTTTTCGTCTGAGAACAACATAAAGTGTTGAATCAAGATTTTAGCCGACTCGCGAAGGGCATCCTTAGGATTAATAGAACCGTCTGTCGAAACCTCAAAAACCAGTTTTTCGTAGTCGGTTTTTTGTTCTACACGGTAGTTTTCAATTGCATATTTTACATTTACGATTGGCGTAAAAATAGCATCAATAGGAATTACATCTACCTCCGAACCTGCTACTTTGTTTTCTTCTGCCGGAACATAACCTCTTCCTTTATTGATTGTCAGGTCGATCTGCATTGTATGATTCGGATCAATTCGGCAAATCAATAAATCAGGATTTAGAACCACGAAGCCAGTCAAATAGCGTCCGATATCTCCAGCAGTAAATGTACTTTTTCCGGAAACAACAATGCTTACCTTTTCGTTTTCAACATCATCCACGCAACGTTTGAAACGAACCTTTTTCAGGTTAAGGATAATATTTGTCACATCTTCCATTACTCCCGGAACGGTAGCAAATTCGTGTTCAACTCCATCTATTTTGATAGATGTGATGGCGAAACCTTCCAGCGAAGAAAGAAGAATACGACGCAACGCATTTCCGATAGTGATGCCAAAACCAGGCTCAAGCGGACGGAATTCAAAAATCCCTTTTTGAGCATCTGATTCAAGCATGATAACCTTATCGGGTTTTTGGAATGCTAATATAGACATGGATAAATGGATTATTTTGAATACAATTCGACGATTAATTGTTCCTTAATGTTTTCAGGAATGTCTGAACGTTCGGGTTGGTGCAGGAATTTACCTGACATAGTGGCTTTATCCCACTCCATCCAAGGATATTTACTGTGATTGAATCCGTTCAACGCTTCAGTTATCACAGTCATCGATTTATCTTTTTCACGAACACCGATAACCTGTCCGGCTTTAATCTGATAAGAAGGAATGTTCACTACGGCGCCATCAACTGTAATGTGACGGTGGCCTACCAACTGACGAGCAGCAGCACGTGTAGGAGCCATACCCAAGCGGAAAACTACGTTATCCAAACGAGTTTCGAGCAATTGAAGCAGAATTTCACCCGTGATACCTTTGGCACGCTGTGCTTTTTCAAACAACAAACGGAACTGACGTTCCAACACGCCATAAGTATATTTTGCTTTTTGTTTTTCACGAAGCTGAATACCATACTCCGACGTTTTTTTGTGGCGGTTGTTGCCATGTTGTCCGGGAGGATAGTTTTTCTTCGATAACGTTTTATCGGGGCCAAAAATGGGCTCACCAAACTTACGTGAAATTCTTGTTTTTGGGCCTGTATATCTTGCCATTATTTCAAAGTTTTTGTGATTATTATTGCTTATATCACACTCGACTTACCGTGCAGCCGCGATTACAGAGAGGTTAGAATTGTAATCTTTATCCACTTTTAGCCGGGTAATGAACAAGTTGGTGATTATTATACTCTTCTGCGTTTAGCTGGGCGACATCCGTTGTGTGGCAATGGAGTAACGTCAACAATTTCGGTTACTTCGATACCGGCACCGTGAATGGTTCTGATTGCTGATTCGCGACCATTACCCGGACCTTTTACATACGCCTTTACTTTTCTCAGACCGAGGTCAAAAGCAACTTTAGCACAATCTTGAGCTGCCATCTGAGCAGCATACGGAGTGTTCTTTTTAGAACCTCTGAAACCCATTTTACCGGCAGAAGACCAAGAGATCACCTGACCATCACCGTTTGCAAGGGTTACAATAATATTATTGAATGAAGAGTGTACGTGCAACTGGCCTACGCCGTCAACTTTAACCACTCTCTTTTTGGTTGCAACTGTTTTCTTTGCCATATCCTAAAAATATTTGCTAAGTTAATTACCTTACTTTGTTGCTTTCTTCTTGTTGGCAACAGTTTTCTTCTTTCCTTTACGAGTACGGGCATTATTTTTAGTGCTCTGTCCTCTCAAAGGTAAGCCTAGACGATGACGCACGCCACGGTAGCATCCGATATCCATTAAGCGTTTGATGTTCAGCTGAACTTCAGAACGAAGGTCACCTTCTACTTTGAACTTAGCTCCGATTATTTCACGGATTTTAGCTGCTTGGTCGTCAGTCCAATCCTTCACCTTAGTGTCTAAATCAACACCGGCTTCTTCCAAAATTTGTTTCGCGCTACTGCGACCTACTCCGTAGATATAAGTCAGTCCAACTTCGCCTCTTTTGTTTTGAGGCAAATCTACTCCAACGATTCTTATAGCCATATACTTAAAATTAAAATATTATCCCTGACGTTGTTTAAACTTAGGATTTTTTTTGTTGATTACATACAAACGCCCTTTGCGTCTCACGATTTTACATTCGGGCGTGCGTTTTTTAATGGATGCTTTTACTTTCATGTTGTATAAATATTTGCAATGTTTGCTGTTGCTACAGGATCAGGTTTATTTATACCTGAATGAAATTCTTCCTTTCGATAAATCATACGGTGACATCTCTACACGTACTCTATCACCCGGCAAAATTTTAATGTAATGCATGCGCATCTTTCCGGAAATATGAGCGGTGATAACATGTCCGTTTTCGAGTTCTACACGAAACATTGCATTCGACAATGCTTCGGTTATTGTTCCATCTTGCTCAATAGCAGATTGTTTAGGCATAAAACGTCTATTTAATCTAATGTTTTTACAGTTTACCTACAACTTCTTCTACATAATCAAAGGTAGAAAGAATGTCAGCTTTTCCATCACGGATAGCTATCGAGTGTTCGAAATGTGCTGCATATTTACCATCGATGGTTCGGGTTGTCCAACCATCTTTTTCAAAAAAGAGCCTATATGAGCCCATTGCGATCATCGGTTCAATGGCAATTGTCATTCCGTTTTTGAGGCGAACACCGTTACCTCTGCGCCCTGTATTGGGCACCTGAGGATCTTCGTGCATCTCCTTTCCCACGCCATGACCAACCATTTCACGAATCACTCCGTAACCATGTTTCTCACAATGTGACTGGATAGCATACCCAACATCACCCAGACGATTGCCGTTGATAGCTTGTTCAATACCCAGATAAAGCGACTCTTTTGTCACTCTCAATAATTGCTTTACATCTTCGGCAACTTCACCAACACAAAATGTGTAGGCCGAATCACCCACAAATCCATTCTTTGTTGCGCCACAATCGACCGAAATAATATCTCCCTCTTTCAAGATAGCCTCTTTCGAAGGGATTCCATGTACGACCTGATCGTTGACCGAAGTACATAAAGTGTTTGGAAAACCGGCATAACCCAGAAATGTTGGTATTGCACCGTGATCTCTGATGCAGGCCTCTGCCACTTTATCGAGCTCCAGGGTTGACACGCCCGGAGTAATTAACTTAGCTACTTCAGCCAAAGTTCTTGATACAATCAAGTTACTTTGACGAAGTAGCTCTATTTCTTCCTCTGTTTTGAGATATATCATCTCTTGCTTATGATTAATAAGCCGAAATGTTGCCAGCGCGTCCTTTTATTCTGCCCGATTTCATCAAACCGTCATAATGACGCATCAACAAGCGGCTTTCAATTTGTTGTAGTGTATCCAAAACAACACCTACCAAGATCAACAATGAGGTTCCTCCATAAAACTGTGCAAAACCGGTACTTACTCCAGCAATTCTTGCAAATGCCGGTAAAATAGCTACCAAAGCAAGGAAGAATGAACCGGGTAAAGTAATGCGCGACATTATTTCATCAAGGTATTCTGCTGTTTTCTTACCAGGCTTAACACCCGGAATAAAACCGTTATTACGTTTCATCTCTTCGGCCATTTGAGTCGGATTGATGGTAATAGCAGTATAAAAATAGGTAAACGCAATAATCAGCACAGCAAATACAAAGTTGTACCAGAATCCCGAACTATCGGTAAAGGCACTTACCATCCCACTTGCAGCTTCTGAATGCGCAAAACCTACCAAGGTAATTGGAATAAACATGATTGCCTGAGCAAAAATAATCGGCATTACGTTAGCTGCATTCACCTTCAGAGGAATGTACTGGCGAACACCACCATATTGTTTGTTTCCGACAACACGTTTTGCATATTGAACAGGCACTTTACGAGTTCCCTGAACAAGTAAAATACACAGTGCGATAACGAACAATAGACAAACTATTTCTCCAATAAACATCACCAACCCACCGGCTGCATCGCCCAATCGAGAAGCGAATTCCTGTACGATAGAGGTCGGGAAACGTGCAATAATACCAATCATAATGATGAAAGAAATACCATTACCAACGCCTTTGTCGGTAATTCTTTCTCCCAACCACATGACAAACATACTGCCGGCAGTTAAAATGATGACTGATGTAATTTGAAACCAGAAGCTTTGTGGAAGAGCGGCTCCAACCTGTCCCAGTTGAACGCTAAGGTTGACCAAATAGGCCGGAGATTGGAACAAAAGAATCAAAACCGTCAGATAACGTGTGATCTGATTCATTTTCTTTCTTCCACTCTCGCCTTCACGTTGCATTTTTTGGAAATAAGGAACTGCGATACCCAACAGCTGTACCACAATGGATGCAGAAATGTAAGGCATGATCCCCAAAGCAAAAATAGAAGCGTGAGAAAATGCGCCCCCCGAAAACATATCCAACAAGCCGAGCAAACCACCTGAGGTTTGATTTTGCAGAGCTTCCAGATTGGCGGGGTTAATTCCCGGTAATACTATGTATGACCCAAAACGATAAACCAATATAAACAATATTGTGGTTATCAGGCGTTTCCTAAGGTCTTCTATTTTCCAAATATTTTGGAGTGTTTCAATAAAACGTTTCATCGGATTACAATTTTACCACTGTTCCACCTGCTGCTACGATAGCTTCTTCTGCCGATTTTGAAAATGCATTTGCTTCTACCTGAAGTTTTGCACTCAATGTACCATTGCCCAAAATCTTCACAAGGTCATTCTTTCCCATAAATCCAGCCTGAAGCAATTCGGCAACACCAATTTTGGTCAGCTTGGTAGCTTCAGCTAAAGTTTGTAAAGTAGCAAGGTTAATCGGTTTGTATTCAACGCGACTTATATTTTTGAACCCAAATTTGGGCAAACGGCGTTGCAAAGGCATTTGGCCTCCTTCAAAACCGATTTTTTTCTTGTAACCTGAACGAGATTGAGCACCGTTAAGACCACGGGTAGCTGTACCGCCTAAACCGGAACCGGTACCACGACCTATTCTTTTTCTTACCTTAACGGATCCTTTTGCAGGTTTTAAATTACTTAAATCCATATATGTATGTTATATTAAGCGTATTAAACAATTATTTCTCTACTACTACCAAATGTCTCACTTTGTTTACCATTCCCAAAATGGAAGGGGTATCTTCATGCTCGACAACGGCATTCACTTTTTTCAAACCCAAGGCCGCCAGAGTCAGTTTCTGAACTTTGGGACATTTAATTTTACTCTTAACTTGTTTTATTTTAATAGTTGCCATAGTAGTACGTTTTTAGCCTTTGAATACTTTTTCAAGTGAAATACCACGATTGGTTGCTACGGTAGCTGCATCACGCAACTCGCCCAGAGCTTCTATCGTTGCTTTCACAAGGTTGTGAGGGTTCGACGAACCTTTCGATTTTGCTAAGACGTCGGTAATACCAACGCTTTCGAGTACGGCACGCATAGCACCACCAGCTTTTACTCCGGTACCGTGAGATGCCGGCTGAATGTAAACTTCTGCACCACCAAATTTAGCAAGTTGTTGATGAGGAATGGTTCCTTTCAACACAGGCACTTTAATCAGGTTTTTCTTTGCAGCTTCTACCCCTTTCGCAATGGCAGCTGTTACTTCGCTGGCTTTTCCCAAGCCCCAACCAACAATACCATCTTCATTGCCAACTACCACGATCGCCGCGAAACTAAATGCACGACCACCTTTGGTAACTTTAGTTACACGGTTGATGGCAACTAATCTGTCTTTTAATTCTAAATCGTTGGTTGATTTAACTTTGTTATTTATTCCTGCCATAGTGATTAAAATTTAAGTCCTGCGTTACGAGCGGCTTCAGCCAATTCTTTTACTCTACCGTGGTATAGATAGCCGTTACGGTCGAAGATTACATTTGTAACTCCGGCTGCCTGAGCACTCTTTGCGATCAATTCGCCCACTTTTGCGGCTTGTTCCTTTTTTGCCAGTTTCTCAGCAATTGCTAATGAAGAAGCGGCAGCAAGGGTTTTACCTGATTTGTCATCTATAACTTGCACATAGATTTGCTTGTTGCTTCTGAACACCGACAAACGGGGTCTTTCGGCAGTTCCGGCAATTTTACTGCGGATATGTGCTTTTATCTTGATTCTACGTTGAATTTTCTTAATCATAACTCTTTTTTATTTCAAAAAATTATTTTGCACCTGCCGATTTACCAGCTTTACGACGAATAACTTCGCCTACAAACTTAATACCTTTTCCCTTGTATGGTTCAGGTTTACGGAACGAACGGATTTTTGCACAAATCTGACCGATCAATTGCTTGTCGCAGCTTTCCAGCATAAGCAATGGATTTTGGTTACGTTCGCTCTTGGTCTCCACTTTAATTTCGGGAGGCAACATCATGTGAATGTTGTGTGTATATCCCAGAGCAAACTCAAGGAGATTTCCATTGTTTGAAACACGGTAACCAACACCAACCAGTTCGAGTTTTTTGCTGTAACCTTCCGACACTCCAACAACCATGTTGTGGATCAGCGAACGATATAGACCGTGCATTGCGCGGCTTTCCTTTTCATCATTAGGGCGTGTTACAACGATCTGATCGTCTTCTTGAGCCACAGTGATGATAGGATTAATTTCTTGAGAGAGTTCTCCTTTGGGTCCTTTTACGGTAACTACGTTATCAATAACGGTAACTGTTACTCCTTTAGGAAGGCTTATAGGTAATTTTCCAATTCTTGACATCTGTAAATCCTCCTCTTAATTAATAAACATAACATAATACTTCGCCGCCGATATTCAAATCGCGTGCTTCTTTGTCTGTCATAACACCTTTCGATGTAGAGAGGATGGCGATGCCTAATCCGTTCAATACGCGGGGCAACTCTTTGTGACCTACATACTGACGTAAACCCGGAGACGAGATACGCACGAGTTGTTTGATTGCATTGACCTTGTGCACAGGGTCATACTTTAAGGCAATTTTGATGGATCCCTGAGGACCTTCTTCAACAAATTTGAAGTTCAAAATGTACCCTTTTTCTAAAAGAATCTTAGTGATTTCTTTTTTCAAGTTTGAGGCTGGAATTTCCACCACACGGTGGCCTGCTCTGATGGCATTCCGCAGTCTCGTTAAATAATCTGCTATTGGATCTGTCATATTGATTTGTTTTAAATTGATCCGGTCTGCCCGGACAATATTTATCACGCTTATATTGAATGCAACTCTAAAAAGTCAGAATGTATAAACCTACATTGCGTCTATTTCGGGGCACAAAAATAGTGATTTTCCCCGAATTAGACAACATTAACGCAAGTTTATTACTACTGACTTTCGTGTTGCCGTGCAAACTGGTTACCAGCTTGCTTTTTTCACACCTGGAATTAAGCCTGCAGAAGCCATTTCGCGGAACTGAATACGCGAAATTCCAAAGATGCGCATGTAACCCTTAGGACGGCCTGTAATTTTGCAACGGTTGTGCTGACGAACAGGAGAAGCATTTTTAGGAAGTGCCTGCAAAGCTTCGTAGTTGCCCTCTTTCTTGAGTTGTTCACGCTTAGCAGCGTATTTAGCACATAAATTAGCTCTACGTACCTCGCGGGCTTTCATTGATTCTTTTGCCATTGTATCTTCTTTAATTAGTTGTGCTTAAAAGGTAAACCAAACTGTTTCAACAAAGAGAAACCTTCTTCGTCTGTTTTGGCCGAAGTCACAAAAGTGATGTTCATACCCAACAGGCGAGAAATGCCGTCGATGTTAATTTCAGGGAAAATAATCTGTTCTTGAATACCCATGGTATAATTACCACTGCCATCCAATTTACTTTCAATCCCTTTGAAGTCACGGATACGAGGCAAAGCTACGCGAACCAAACGTTCCAAGAATTCGTACATGTTTTCGTTACGAAGAGTAACACGTACGCCGATAGGCATTTGTTTACGCAACTTGAAGTTTGAAATGTCCTTGCGCGAAAGTGTGGCAACAGCTTTCTGACCGGTTATTGCTGTCATCTCGTTAACGGCTGTATCGATAATTTTCTTATCGGCAACAGCGATTCCCAAACCTTGGTTGAGAACGATTTTTTCGAGATGAGGCACCTGCATAATAGACTTGTAACCAAACTCCTTCATCAAAGCAGGAACAATGCGTTCCTTATAGTCGTTTTTAAGACTGTTGGTTGTACTCATTATTTAATTTCCTCCCCTGATTTTTTAGCGTAACGCACTAATTTACCTTCGGCATTTTCGCGACGACCAATACGGGTCGGCTTTCCACTCTTCGGATCAACTACGTTGAGGTTAGAGATGTGGATCGATGCCTCTTTCTTAATAATGCCTCCTTGCGGAGCTTTTGCATTGGGCTTAGAGTGTTTAGACACGAAGTTGGCACCTTCAACGATGGCACGTTGTTTTTCTGCCAGGATTTCGAGAACACGTCCTGTTTTGCCCTTGCTCTTACCGGTGTTTACAAACACCGTATCGCCTTTTTTAATATGTAATTTACTCATTGCTATTTGTTTTACAAGGGTTAAAGTACTTCAGGCGCTAATGAAATGATTTTCATGTTAGAGGCACGAAGCTCTCGTGCTACGGGACCGAAGATACGGCTGCCGCGCATTTCGCCTGCATTGTTGAGCAACACACAAGCGTTGTCGTCGAAACGAATGTAAGAACCGTCTGCACGACGAACCTCTTTCGATGTACGAACAACTACTGCTTTAGATACGGTGCCCTTTTTCATGTCGCTGGAAGGGATAACATTTTTTACCGCTACCACGATAACATCCCCCAGTGAAGCATAGCGTTTGCCGGTACCGCCTAATACACGGATAACCAAAGCTTCGCGTGCTCCGCTGTTGTCAGCTACTGTTATTCTGGATTCTTGTTGTATCATAATTACTTAGCTCTTTCTGTTATTTCAACTACTCTCCAATTCTTTGATTTGCTCAGCGGACGGGTTTCCATGATGCGCACGGTATCACCAATGCCGCAGTCGTTTTTGTCGTCATGAGCATGGAACTTCTTCGTCTTGTTGACGAACTTGCCGTAGATAGGGTGTTTTTCTTTCCACTTAACGGCAACAGTAACGGTCTTATCCATCTTATTGCTGGTAACGACCCCTACTCTCTCTTTTCTTAAGTTTCTCGTTTCCATTCGGCTCAATATTATTGTTGTTTATTTTCTCTCAACTTCAATTCGGTCGCAACGCGAGCGATTTGTTTACGAACATCCTTGATCTGCATCGGATTGTCGAGCGGAGAAATAGTATGGTTCAATTTCAAGCGCGATAAGATGGCTTTATCATTGTCCAATCTTTCCTGCAGCTCTTTTACACTTAGTTCTTTAATTTCTCTTGTCTTCATATTCGTTACGCGTTAAGGTTTGTTGAATCAAAATCACGTCTGACGACAAACTTGGTTGTGACGGGTAACTTTTGAGCTGCCAAGCGCAATGCTTCTTTTGCAATCTCAAACGATACGCCTTCTACTTCAATAATCATACGGCCGGGAGTAACAGGAGCCACGAATCCTTCGGGAGCACCTTTACCTTTACCCATACGAACTTCAGCAGGTTTCTTGGTAATTGGTTTATCAGGAAAAATCCTAATCCAGATTTGTCCCTGACGTTGCATATAACGGGTTACGGCAATACGGGCAGCCTCAATTTGGCGACCTGTAATCCATTTTGATTGTAATGATTTTATGCCGAAAGAACCGAATGCCAGCTGATTACCTCGTTGAGCCACACCTTTCATGCGACCTTTTTGCTGTCTTCTGAACTTTGTCTTTTTCGGTTGTAACATAAGTCTTTGAATTCAATGCGTTAGAAATTATTTTTTCTTTTTACGGAAGCCGCCTCTACGGTCGCCACGATCTCCACGATCATTGCGGTCGTTGCGTTGGCCACGGTTGTTAGATCCTTCTTTGGATGCTGCGAATTGAGGAGCCAAGTCCTGTTTACCATAGAGTTCTCCACGGCAAATCCACACTTTCACACCAATAAGACCCACCTTGGTTAAGGCTTCTGCAAGAGCGTAGTCGATATCGGCACGGAATGTATGCAAAGGAGTACGTCCTTCTTTGTACATTTCCGAACGTGCCATTTCAGCTCCGTTCAAACGGCCTGATACCTGCACTTTGATACCTTCGGCTCCCATACGCATTGTAGATGCAATGGCCATTTTGGTTGCGCGACGATAAGCGATTTTGCCTTCGATCTGACGGGCAATGTTGTTAGCAACAATTACGGCGTCGAGTTCGGGGCGTTTCACTTCATAAATGTTGATCTGAACGTCTTTGTCGGTAATAGTTTTCAACTCTTCTTTCAGTTTGTCAACTTCCTGTCCGCCTTTACCAATGATGATACCCGGACGGGCTGTACATACTGTGATCGTGATGAGTTTCAACGTACGTTCGATTACTACGCGAGAAACACTCGCTTTAGCCAGACGGGCGTGAAGATACTTTCTCAGCTTGCTGTCTTCCAGCAATGTATCTCCATAATTATTCCCTCCATACCAGTTGGAATCCCATCCGCGGATGATTCCCAAACGATTACTTACCGGATTAGTTTTTTGTCCCATCTGCTACTTCATTTGATACGTTAATACTATTCTTTGAGTCAACAAACAACGTTACGTGATTCGAACGTTTGCGTACTCTGTAACCACGTCCCTGCGGAGCCGGACGAAGGCGTTTCAACATACGGCCACCATCAACGTGGATGGCACTGACAAACAAATCACCATCTTCGGCTTTTTGTTCTGTTTTTTGTTCCCAGTTGGAAATAGCGGAACGAAGCAATTTCTCAAGTCTGGCTGACGCCTCTTTGGTCGAAAATTTCAATACTCCAAGCGCTTTGTTCACTTCCATACCACGAATCATGTCGGCCACAAGGCGCATTTTACGAGGAGAAGTAGGAACGTCGTTAAGACGAGCGAAATATTGTATTTTGAGGGCTTCTTTCCTATTTTCTGCTGAATTTTTCTTTCTTGAACCCATTTTATTGATATTTTTATTTTTTCAAGTAAATGAATCAACGGGTTATTTACGGTTACCGCTATGGCCGCGGAAAGTGCGGGTTGGTGAAAATTCACCAAGCTTATGACCCACCATATTTTCGGTAACGTAAACCGGAATAAATTTGTTCCCGTTGTGAACTGCAATCGTGTGACCTACGAAATCAGGTGAAATCATTGAAGCACGTGCCCATGTTTTAATAACCGTTTTTTTACCGGCTTCATTCATGGTTAACACTTTCTGTTCAAGCTTCAGATTGATGTAAGGTCCTTTTTTTAATGAACGACTCATAGTATATCTCTAATTATGCGTTATTTTTTTCTTCTTTCGATAATATACTTGCTTGATTGCTTTTTCGGAGCTCTTGTCTTATAGCCCTTAGCCAACAAGCCTTTGCGAGAACGTGGGTGACCACCAGAAGCGCGTCCTTCACCGCCACCCATGGGGTGATCGACGGGGTTCATAGCAACACCACGTACGCGAGGACGTCGTCCTTGCCAGCGTGAGCGGCCAGCCTTACCTGAACTTTCGAGATTGTGTTCTGAGTTGCCAACACTTCCTACGGTTGCTTTACAAGTGCAAAGAATTTTGCGGGTTTCGCCTGAAGGCAGTTTGATAATTGCGTAGTTTTCTTCGCGAGAAGTCAACTGAGCAAATGTACCTGCCGAACGAACCAACGCAGCTCCCTGACCCGGACGTAATTCAATGTTATGAATAATTGTACCGAGTGGAATGTTCTTCAACGGTAGAGAGTTTCCAACTTCAGGTGCTGCTTCAGCGCCTGACAACAGAGTTTGGCCAACTTGCAGTCCATTGGGTGCAAGAATATAGCTTTTTTCACCATCAACGTAATAGAGCAATGCGATACGAGCCGTACGGTTCGGATCATACTCGATGGATTGTACCTTCGCAGGTATTCCCTCTTTGTTACGTTTGAAGTCAATTACTCTATATTTCTTCTTGTGACCACCTCCCATATAACGCATGGTCATCTTACCGGTGTTATTACGTCCGCCGGTATTGCTTTTGCCTGTCACAAGAGATTTTTCCGGTACCGCCGAAGTAATTGTGTCGAACGTACCGATAATTTTGTGTCTCTGCCCCGGTGTAACGGGGTTCATTTTACGTACAGCCATTGTTTTACTTAAATATTGCTATAAAAATCAATGTTATCTCCCTCTTTCAACGTAACCATAGCTTTCTTAAAAGCTGAAGTTTTACCGTTGATCGCCCCACCTTTAGTGAAGCGGCTTTTCTTTTTACCTGGCATAACAGCTGTATTTACTGATACTACGGTTACACCATACATGTCTTCTACGGCTTTCTTGATCTCAATCTTATTTGCGTTTCTTTCGACACGGAAGCTAAAACGATTGAGTTTTTCACTAAGGCCGTTTGCTTTTTCTGTAACAATCGGTTTAATTATAATTCCCATCACTTTTATCTCCTTATGCTTTAAAGATTTGATCCAAACCAACGAAAGAAGCTTCAAGTATAACAAGTGATTTTGCATTCATAATACTGTAAGTATTTAAATCAGAAACAGTTGTTACATTGACCCCTTTCAGGTTTCGAGCCGACAAATATACGTTTTTATTTGGTTCCGATAAAATAATAAGAGGCTTTTTATCAGCGACTTTCAAATTTTCGGTCAACGCGATTAAGTTTTTGGTTTTAGGTGCTTCGTATTGAAGAGCATCAACTACCACAATCGCGTCTTCTTTTGCTTTGTATGCCAAAGCCGACTTACGTGCCAATTGTTTCAGTTTTTTATTCAGTTTGAAGCTATAGTCACGGGGAACCGGACCAAAAACACGAGCGCCACCCACCAAAATCGGCGAGTTGATATCACCACGACGTGCGCCACCTCCACCTTTCTGGCGGATCAGCTTGCGTGTACTACCGGAAAGTTCGCTTCTCTCTTTTGCTTTGTGCGTACCCTGACGTTTGTTTGCCATGTACTGCTTCACATCAAGATAGATAGCGTGGTCATTAGGTTCAATGCCAAAGATAGCTTCATTCAGCGTTACCTTTTTTCCGGTTTCTTTTCCTTCTATGTTATATACGTTCAGTTCCATTACTTATTGATAATTACGATTGAACCTTTTGCCCCGGGAATTGAACCTTTTACAAGCAACAAATTGTGCTCGGGGATTACTTTTAACACTTCCAAGTTTTGAACTGTAATAGTATCACCACCTGTACGACCGGCCATTCTCATGCCTTTAAATACTCTAGAGGGAAATGAGCTTGCACCTAATGATCCCGGTGCACGCAGACGATTGTGCTGACCGTGAGTGCTTTGTCCCACACCACCGAATCCGTGACGCTTAACAACGCCCTGGAATCCTTTTCCTTTTGAAGTACCTACAACGTCTACCCATGTAGCTGCGTCGAACAATTCAACAGTGAGAGCATCTCCCAATTTGAATTCGCCTTCAAATCCTTTGAACTCAACCAAGTGTCTTTGAGGAGCTACGCTTGCTTTTTTGAAGTGACCTGCTTCTGGTTTTGTAGTGTGCTTTTCTTTCTTTTCTTCAAAACCCAACTGCAGTGCTTCGTAACCGTCTATTTCAACGGTTTTGATTTGCGTAACAACACAAGGACCAGCTTCGATAACAGTGCATGGAACATTTTTTCCATCGGCACTGAAAACGGATGTCATTCCGATTTTTTTTCCAATTAATCCTGGCATTTCAATTAAAATTTAACCCTTAACCCCAAAATGGGGGATCGGTCTTGTTTACAATTATTTTTGTACTTACTTTCTCAATTATTCTTGCAGAAGTTTCTATCAAACCTTGATTTCTACTTCTACACCGCTCGGCAATTCGAGCTTCATCAAAGCGTCAACTGTTTTTGCGGTTGAGCTGTAAATGTCGATCAAACGTTTATAGTTTGCAAGTTCAAACTGTTCGCGCGACTTTTTGTTAACAAACGGAGAACGCAATACGGTAAATACGCGTTTGTGTGTAGGCAATGGAATTGGTCCGCTTACTACGGCTCCGGTTGCTTTTACTGTCTTAACGATCTTTTCAGCTGATTTATCAACCAGGTTGTGATCGTAAGATTTCAATTTGATTCTGATTTTCTGACTCATCGTTATAGTCGATTAATATTAAAAGTTTAGTGTTAACAGAGCAGGTTAAGAGTCATTTGCTAACCTGCTCTGTTTCCACTCATTATTTTTACAATAGTTCTACTTTACCCTTGGCTTCTGTCACAACAGCTTTTGCAATTGCGGTAGAAACTTCGGCGTAGTGCGAAAATTCCATCGAAGAGGTTGCACGTCCCGAGCTAATGGTACGCAACGAAGTTACGTATCCGAATGTTTCAGCCAAAGGAACTTTAGCTTTCACAATCCGAGCTCCTGTACGGCTCGATTCCATGCCTTCAACCTGGCCACGACGTTTGTTCAAGTCGCCGATTACATCACCCATGTTTTCTTCCGGTGTAACCACTTCCATTTTCATGATCGGTTCCAACAGAACGGGTTTTGCTTTTGCACAGGCGGTTTTGAATGCAATCTGAGCACAGATTTCGAACGAAAGCTGATCGGAGTCAACCGGGTGGAACGAACCGTCCATAACTTCAACTTTCAACTGATCTACCGGGAAGCCTGCCAACACACCATTCTTCATAGCTGCGTTGAAACCTTTCTGGATAGAAGGAATGTACTCCTTAGGAATGTTACCACCCTTTACAGAGTCGATAAACTGCAGACCGCCTTCGAAGCCGGCATCAACCGGACCAACCTTAACGATAATATCAGCAAATTTACCGCGACCACCAGACTGTTTCTTGTAAACTTCGCGAAGTTCAACTGTATTCTTAATAGTTTCTTTGTACGATACCTGAGGACGACCTTGGTTACATTCAACCTTGAACTCACGTCTCAAACGGTCGATAATGATTTCCAAGTGAAGCTCACCCATACCTTCGATTACAGTTTGACCTGTATCTTCGTTGGTTTTAACGCGGAAGGTAGGATCTTCTTCAGCCAGTTTCGACAAACCGAGACCGAGTTTATCCATATCTTTCTGAGTTTTAGGCTCAACCGAGATACCAATTACTGGTTCGGGGAAGTCCATCGACTCGAGTACAATAGGATTAGCTTCGTCGCAAAGAGTATCCCCTGTACGGATATCTTTGAAACCTACACCTGCTCCGATATCACCGGCACCAACCACTTCAACAGGGTTCTGCTTGTTTGAGTGCATCTGGAACAGACGAGAAATACGTTCTTTCTTGTCGGAACGTGTATTATAAATATATGAACCGGCATCCAGTTTACCTGAATAAACACGGAAGAAGCAAAGACGTCCTACGTAAGGGTCGGTTGCAATCTTAAACGCCAAAGCGGTAAGAGGTTCATCTTCGTCCGGATGACGCACGATTTGTTTATCTTCAAAACGAGGGTCGTTACCGAAAATTTCTGGAGTATCCAGAGGGCTTGGCAAGTAAGCACAAACAGCGTCAAGCATCGTCTGTACTCCTTTGTTTTTGAATGCAGAACCGCAAATCATCGGAGTAATTTCCATCGAAAGAGTTGCCTTACGAATAGCTACGTTGACCTCTTCTTCGGTAATCGTCGAAGGATCGTCGAAGAATTTCTCCATTACGGCATCATCGTATTCAGCTACCACTTCAAGCATTTTGTCTCTCCATTCTTCAGCTTCAGCTTGAAGATCTGCAGGGATTTCTTCTACCGAGTATTCAGCACCCATCGTTTCGTCGTGCCAGAAGATAGCCTTCATTTTAACGAGGTCAACAACCCCTTTGAATTTTTCTTCAGCACCAATAGGAATTTGGATAGGACAAGGTTTTGCACCCAGCACATCCTTAACCTGACGTACTACTTCGTAAAAATCGGCACCCGAACGGTCCATTTTGTTTACGAAACCGATACGGGGTACGTTATATTTATCCGCCTGACGCCATACTGTTTCTGACTGAGGCTCAACGCCACCAACAGCACAGAAAGTTGCCACAGCACCGTCGAGAATACGCAACGAGCGTTCTACCTCAACAGTAAAGTCAACGTGACCCGGAGTGTCAATCAGATTGATTTTATATTTGTCACTCAAATAGTTCCAGAACGTTGTTGTAGCAGCAGAGGTGATAGTAATACCACGTTCCTGCTCCTGTGCCATCCAGTCCATGGTAGCAGCGCCATCATGCACTTCACCGATTTTGTGTGTAAGACCGGTGTAATACAGGATACGTTCGGACGTTGTTGTCTTACCAGCATCGATGTGAGCCATGATGCCGATATTACGCGTATAATGTAAGTCTTTTTTTGCCATTTGTTTGTATATTTACCTAAACAATAGGTCGTTAATAAAGTAACGAGGTTTTGTTCGGTTTAAATTTGAGGTTAGAACCTGAAATGAGCAAAAGCACGGTTTGCTTCAGCCATACGGTGCATATCTTCTTTACGTTTGAAGGCACCACCTTGGTTGTTAAACGCATCAACAACCTCAGCAGCCAATTTCTCAGCCATTGATTTGCCACCACGTTTACGTGCATATAAAATAAGATTTTTCATACAGATAGACTCCTTGCGGTCGGGACGAATTTCGGTAGGAACCTGGAATGTTGCACCACCTACACGGCGTGATTTAACTTCGACTTGGGGAGTAATATTGTCGAGAGCTCTTTTCCAGATTTCAAGCGGAGTCTTTTCTTCGTTGGGAAGTTTGGCTTTTACGGTTTCGAGAGCGCCGTAAAATATATCGAAAGCAGTGCTTTTTTTGCCATCATACATGAGGTGATTGACAAATTTTGTCACTACCACTTCATTAAAAACAGGATCAGGTAAGATAATCCTTTTTTTAGGTTTCGCTTTTCTCATTGTAATTCAAAATTTTGTTTTGTTCTGGTTGCTTTTTCTGTAGTTTCTTCAACGACCCCATCGGATCATTTACTCAACCTTCAACGGTCACCAATAACTCAAACCGTGATTAGATTTTTCTTAGGAAAGTCGGGTACTTATTTCTTTTTAGCACCTTTAGCTGCTGCAGCGGCCTGACCTGGCTTCGGACGTTTTGCGCCATATTTCGAACGACGTTGAAGACGACCGTTTACACCTGCCGTATCCAAAGTACCTCGAACAATGTGATAACGTACACCAGGAAGATCCTTTACACGACCTCCACGAACCAACACAATGCTGTGTTCCTGCAAATTGTGACCTTCACCCGGGATGTAAGCATTGACCTCTTTTTGGTTAGTCAAGCGAACACGAGCTACTTTACGCATTGCAGAGTTAGGTTTTTTAGGAGTGGTTGTGTAAACACGCACGCAGACGCCACGACGTTGAGGACAAGCATCCAAAGCAGGAGCTTTACTCTTGTCAACCAGCGCTGTCCTTCCTTTTCTCACTAATTGCTGAATTGTAGGCATTTTAACTGTGATTTAAATACTTAAATTTTTGATATATCTACTCTAATTTGGGCTGCAAAGATAGAACTATTTTTTTAGAATACAAAGTGGTGCGAAATAAATTCTTGACTTTTTATTAGATACATCTTTTTGAGCACCAAAAAGCGCTCTATAAATTCAAAAAAAAATCAGGAACGGCCACCTGTCAGACTGGCCAATCAAAATCAATCCGGGCGACAAACTATTTCTTTTCGGAACGATTTGCACCCAAAAGACAATTTTTATTTTTTAACTATATAAAGCATAAAAATCAAGTCAGCAGTATATTTGTTGAAAATAAACCAAAGATAGCTCACTAAATCAAAGAACATACAAGCACATTCAATTGTATTTCAATATATTAATTCGCATAAACACAGACTGGCGAGAAATGATGCGAAAAATGATCTATGTTAAAAGTCAAAATACAAAGGTAAAATATCAATAAGTTCAACTTTCAGACTATAAAAAATAGCGTATTTTGCTATCAAAAATATTTTGTTCCATTAATGAATATCCGCATTGTCATTAATATTCTATTATCCATTGTAGAGATGGATTTTTTATATACAGAACACGTGTACGCACACGTACTACTAGCAACCAAGTAACCCACAGCTTGCTTTCATAAAATCTATGTTTGCAAGCTCATTAAATTCAATCCAAAGTATTCTTAACCCGCTAATTTTTACTTTATGAGAAACAAAAATGATGTAAATCGACAAAAAATTTACAGGCATCCTATGTTCCTTTACAAGATGTTCTGTTTGTTTATCCTGATATCGATTGCACCTGTGGCCTTTGCACAAAGTGTAACGATAAAAGGAAATGTAAAAGACACACAAGGAGTTCCACTCCCGGGTGTTGCTGTAAAAATACAGGGAACCACCCAAGGCACACTCACTGATGCTGATGGAAATTACTCCATTACCGTACCCTCTTCCAAATCCAAACTCACCTTCTCGTTTATTGGAATGGAATCTCAGGAACTCGTTGTCGGCAACCAAAAGGGCATCAACCTGACCATGAAAGACTCTTCAATAGCCCTGAACGAAGTTGTTTCGATTGGGTATGCCCGAGTCAAGAAAAGTGACGTGACCGGAGCCTTAACGCAAGTTACGGCTAAAACATTACAAGAAAGACCTGTACAGAATGCTATCAGTGCAATTCAAGGTAAAGCTGCCGGGGTGGACGTTCAGTCAAACAATCGTCCGGGCGAAATTTCGAACGTAGTTATCCGTGGTACCCGATCTATCCAAGGAAGCAACTCCCCTCTTTATGTTGTAGATGGTGTTATATTGATGGGCGACATGAATGACATCAACCCGAACGACATTGCCTCGATGGAAATTTTAAAAGATGCCTCTTCAACAGCTATTTACGGTTCAAGAGGTGCTAATGGTGTTGTTCTTATCACGACTAAAAGCGGGAAAAAAGGTAAAGTTAGTATCGATTATTCTGGTACAGTCACTTTTGATGTGGCAAATTCCGTCACCGATTGGGCTGACGCAGGCGAGATGTTAGATCGTTACCGATTGGCAAATATTAACGGGGGAACCTATACAAGTGGATCTACCAATTATCGTTATCCCGATCCCGCTATTGACGCTTCAATTTTTGGACACTCTGATGCAGCTACAACAGCCGCTATTCGTTCTGCATACGAATGGAACAGCGATGGTAGTGTAAAAACACGTGCCACTACCGCTGAAGAACAAGCCGCAGGATGGCCATCGCAAGTTCCTGTATATAACTCGTCAAATATCCCGACTACCGATTGGACAAAGTATTTGACACGCACCGGTATCACACAAAATCATCAAATAGGCCTTTCTGCTGGCAACGATGCATCGAAACTGTATATGTCTTTGGGATACTATGACAACAAAGGTACCCAAGACAATCAAAGCTACAAGCGTTACTCTGTACGTATGAATGGAGAAACCGCTCCACTCAAATGGTTGACTGTAGGTGTTAGCCTCAATACCTCTTTAAGTGAACAAAAATATGGCACATCATACCGTACTGGTAGTGCTACTGGAGCCAACGATGCATACGGATTGGCACTTAGCCAATATATAATGGCTCAACCTTACGACGAGAATGGAAATTTAGTACTATATCCCGGGAATAATCAAACTGCTCCGCTGTGGAATCCATTAATCAACATTTCCACTACAGACGACCTTACGCGAAGACTTAACTTACAGGCTAATTCATTTGCCGAGATTAAATTCACCCCTTGGCTCAAATACCGCATGAATTTTGGTGCCGGCTACAGAACCTCTAACTCTGGATCTTGGCAAGGATCAGGCTCCACCACTCGTTTGAAGAAAGGACTTCCAACAACAGCAGCTGCATCCTATTCCACGGCGGAATCTTACCAATACCTTCTTGAAAACTTGTTGTATGCCAATAAATCCTTTGGCAAACATGATCTTGGATTGACATTAATGCAATCGGCTCAATATGCACGAAATATAGGATCAAGCATATCTGCATCAAGCATTGTTTACGATGCTTGTAAATGGTACAATCTAGCCGCCAATTCGAATGGAAAACCTGACAGTTACGGTACCAGTTTCAGCGAAACATCCATGACTTCGTATATGGCTCGTTTCAACTACTCGTTTATGAGCCGCTATCTTTTGAACGCATCTTTACGTTCCGACGGAGCGTCACAGCTTGCTAACAGTCACAAATGGGATGTATTCCCATCGGCTTCTGTTGCATGGAAAATTCAAGACGAGTCATTCTTGAAATCACACAAATGGATTGACGAGCTGAAATTACGTTTTGGTGTGGGTACATCAGGAAACTCTGCGGTGGGTGCATATTCATCGGCTGGCCCTTTAGCACAATATGCTTATACATGGGGGAATACAGCCGCATACGGAATGATTCCCTACAATATGCCTAATCCAGAATTGGGATGGGAACATACAACCCAGTACAACCTCGGGGTGGATTTTGCCTTCCTAAGCCAACGTTTGAGCGGAACACTCGAAGTATACCTTTCAAACACCAAAGATATTCTGATGAACAGATCTATTGTTCCGATTACGGGTTATGCTCAGATCGTGGATAACGTAGGTAAGATGAGAAATAAAGGTATCGAGTTTACCATTTCGAGCAAAAACATTGTCAACAAAGATTTCACATGGTCGACTGATCTATCGGTTTCGTCTAACAAGAATGAAATTATGGAATTGGTAAATGGCAAGCAAGATATGGCCGGAAATAACTGGTACATAGGCCACCCGTTAAGCGTATTCAGAACCTATCACATTGCCGGAATCTGGCAAAATACAGCTGAAGATTTAGCAGAAATCTCGAAATGGAAAGCTAACGGATACAATTTTGCCGTTGGCCAGTACAAACCTCAAGAGCTGGGTACACCTGATTATAAACTGACTGATGCTGACAAGTCAATTGTTGGTAGCACCGATCCGAAAGTTGTATTGGGTTTAACCAATACCTTCACTTATAAAGCCTGGGAATTTAGTTTCTTCCTCTATTCCCGTATCGGACAAAAATATTTTGCTTCGCTACTTCCTGGCGGAATCAATGGGACTAACTATGTTGGATATGGCCGTCATGTAAAAGCCAGTGATTTTTGGTCTCCATCCAACCCTTCGGGCAAGTATCCACAACCAAGTACTGCCAGTGCGGCAACAGTAAATTCATCGTTAACCCAAGCTTCGTATGTTAACGACGGATCATATTGTATTGTTCGGAATATCTCATTAGGATATAAATTGCCTGCAAAATTTACTAACAAGTTAAATATGAAAAGCGTGCAAATATTCGGACAGGTGACGAATCCGTTTATCTTTGGTGGTGAAGTCGTCAAAGCGGGGTTGAATCCGGACGACACAAATGGATGGACCAGCACAAACAGCATTGGCGAAGCTACCGGCGGTTCCAATAATAACACCATTATAAACACCAGCTTTGTGGCAGGAGTTAGAGTTAGCTTCTAATTTATTAATCGATTAATTTACAGAAACATGAAAAAATATATTTTGTTATCTTGCCTGATAGCGGTACTATTTTCCTGCAAAGACTTTCTGGAGGAAAAATCAGTCAATACACTAACCCAAGATTACTACAAAACTGCAGAAGGACTACAATCCCTTTGTAAGGGAAGCTATCAGTTCTTGCGCTTCAAAAGCGACTATAATCAAGGAAACTACCTTTTCGGGATTGGCTCCGATGTCGAAGTTTTCAACTGGTCGAATGCCGATAGAATTGCCATGGGTGGATATAATCCCAGTGGTTGGGATCCTTCATCTACAGTATCTACACGTATGGCTGCCCTCACCAATTTCTTAGTGGGTAGCTTAAGTGGAGGTTTTACAGAGGGGGCTTATCCTGAGATTGGACGTTGTAACCTGTTTTTTGAAAATTACGCGAAACTCGGTTCAGCCGACCAAGCTTCGTTGGTCGCAAGAAAAGGGGAAATGTTATTTTTGAGAGCCTACGCGTACTTCTTGCTGACCAATACTTTAGGGGATGCTCCACTTATTTTGCATAGTTTCGCCGGGATGCCTGCTAACTTTAACTTTCCTAAAACAAAGATGGAAGTTATTTATAAACAAATGATTGCTGACTTACGCCAAGCAGTTGCTGTTCTTCCTGCAACAGACGCAGAAGCTGGTCGAATCACCAAACCGGCAGCTGCCCATTTGTTGGCTAAAATCTATCTCGCTCGTGCTCAGGGTGCAAACTTCCAAAATAGTGCAGAACCAACGTTGAAGGCTTTGTATAAAGGAAATGTTACAACTGACCTCGACTCTTGTATTTATTATGCATCAATACCCATCGATCAGTTGAAATCTACCACTGCATACGGAGGCTTGTGCCCGAACTTTGGGACATTATTTACTACTACAAGTGATTATGCCCGTGAAACTCAAAAGGAAATTTTGCTCTCTGCTCAATATGAACCGACACAGACCTACGATGGTCGTTACGGAAACACATTGGTACACCTATTCAACAGTAACCACACCTCGTTAAGAGCTTGTACTCCGAGAACATTAGACTACGGACGTCCTTACGCAACTGCCGGTCCTTCCGACTGGGGATACGATCAATACACCGATCGTGCTAACGATTCAAGGTATTACAAAACGTTTCTGACCGATTATGTTGCCACTGCCACCTCTACCTCAGGGGGGAAACCATGGGACAAGGCAACCGCTTATTACTATAACAACTACCTGAACCCAACAGCTACAACCAAAGCGGTTGACAAAGCAATAAAGATCTCATTAGGAAAACGTTCTATTGTTTACATTGAAAACTCAAAAGATCAGCCATTCGACTCTCTTTGGGTGATGAGCCAACCATATATTTTGATGGTTCGCTGGATGGTGGGTAGTCCCAATGGAGCTGGATATTTCAATGCAAATGGCACCCCAAAAGCAGGTGCAATGGTAGATCCGGCCAATCCGATTGTAACTAACACCGCTGGTCGTAAAATTATGTACCGTATCAGTGGCGATTATGGCAACCAATTTGGCGTTGATATTAATACTACCAATGCGCAATGGTATATGGGTCCACGAAAATGGCTGGATCAGTTTAGAGGAAAATCGACCGATGTAAATGGTGCCGGTTCTATTGACTTTACCATCTTCCGTTTGGCCGAAACCTACCTTATCAGAGCTGAAGCTTACGGACGAAGAGATGGTGCTAACAGTGCACTTGCTATTGCCGATCTCAATGTCCTTCGCCGCCGTGCAGCTTATCATGCCGGCGAAAGTCGTTCGGATGTACTTGTAACACTGGAACCGAGTGTCACTAAGGGTAATTTGTCTATTCCTGCTGCCGAGAAAGTAGCACCGTATGCCGTTACCACCGATTCTTACAGCAAAATTGCCATTGACGGAACTGAATGGGATGGCGTTAGCGCAAAAAGTGTAAAAGAAAACTATCCTCCGAGTGCAACTACGAACCTCGATCGCTTCATTCATTTTATTTATAATGAACGGGGACGTGAGTTATGCTTCGAATTGACCAACGTTGAAGACCTGCATAACGCCGGTTTGTTGTACGATCGAATCTATTATCACGATATGATGGGAGCTCCGGCTGCATCTCACGGTACTGCAGCATTCCCATTCCCTCAAGATGATATTTCAAAAGGAGGTATCGGTGCTTTAGGTGTAGGGAAAGGCACTTTAGATAGAAAATATACATTCAAACCCTGGCCACTTGTCTACTTACAGCTTTTGACCGACGAAAATAATAATCCGCTGGACGCTGCGTCTATAATCAATTATCAAAACCCGGGTTATTGATGTAATGTTGTTTTTGATTCCCAACTAACCAATTATCTACGACGGAGTCTGCTTTATTTATGCAGACTCCGTTTTTTCAAACCACCCTATTTAAATCGACGCAAGAAAAGCAAAAATGGACTCACAAGCAAACGTTGAAGTATTCACTAATTTCGTTTTGCCCTGCCAAAACAGATTATTTTCCGGGCTCATTTTCAAAAGGTTTGAAAAGTGCATATACCATAAAATAGAGAGAGTAAAATAATTCGATACATTTACCAACACTTAATCTTCAACTATCATGACACGAGCAGCTTTTAAAATGTTTCTGAAACCAGGCTTCGAAGCCGAGTATGAAAAACGTCACGCAGCCATTTGGCCGGAGTTAAAAAAACTCCTCAAGGATAACGGAGTCTGCAATTACTCCATCTTTTGGGATAAAGAGACCAACATCCTCTTTGCAGTTCAAAAGGTAAATGGCGACCAGGGTTCGCAGGATTTGGGTAGTACCGAGATTGTGCAAAAATGGTGGGTCTACATGGCCGACATCATGGAAACCAATCCCGACAACTCTCCGGTCTCTATTCCCCTACCCGAACTATTTTACATGGAATAATTTTTTCAAAACATCTTCTGCATCCGGCACATCTATGATCGAATGCAGGCATCATTCTCTATTTCAACTTTTAAGAACATGAACAAATCGTTTTTTGTTATCTCTTTTATCCTCTCGCTCTTTTCAGCACTGTTGCTGCAGGCGGCGGTCACTCCCTCTTCGCTGTTTACCGATCACATGGTATTGCAACGCGGCATCGAAATTCCGGTATGGGGGACGGCCGCTCCCGGAGAAAAAGTCACGGTCAAACTCAATAAAGCAACAATAACATCCACCGCCGACGCATCCGGTAGATGGATGGTACGGCTGCCCAAGCAAAAAGCCGGAGGACCTTATGTAGTTGAAATAAAAGGGACAAATACCATCACGATCAATGATGTGTACATTGGTGATGTATGGCTTTGTTCGGGACAATCGAACATGGATATGACGGTAGCAAAAGAAAGCCGCTACTGGTGTGGCGTGCAAAACGAAGCCCAGGAGGTTGCTGCTGCAAAATATCCCCACATCCGGGTTTTCGATGTGGACTTTACCCCCAACAACGCCCCGCAGGCAAATACCGTTGGCAAATGGGAAATCTGTTCGCCTTCTACTGTGGGCCATTTCTCTGCCGTGGCTTACTTCTTCGCCCGCGAAATTTATACCCGTTACAAAATTCCGGTCGGTTTAATCACCTCTGCTTTCGGAGCCAGCACTGCTGAAACCTGGATCAGCAAAGAAGCGTTGGAGGCACACCCCAACCTGAAATCGTTGCTGGATGCCTACAATCAAAAGTTAGAAAAATTTCTGCCGGACAGCAGTTCCATTATGGGCAAATACCGGGAAGAGTTGACCGCATACAAAGGCAATTTAGCCGCTGCACAGGCCGCTGCAGGCGATGTAACAGCCTCCAAGAAACTCAAAGCGCCGCGCAATCCCAATCCCATTCTTGACCAGCACAACCCTTACGTTTGCTACAACGGAATGATTGCTCCGCTTATTCCGTATGCCATCAAAGGCGCACTTTGGTATCAGGGAGAATCGAACGGGCCCTCTGCAAATCTCTATCGCGAAATTATGGCGACGCTGGTAGCCGATTGGCGCAAGTCGTGGGGAGAAGGCAATTTCCCGTTCCTCTATGTTCAACTGGCCAACTATGGAGCTCCTGTGACGGAGCCGGTGAAGGATGATGTGATGATGACTGTTCGTGAAGCGCAGGTACAGAATCTCTCCATCCCGAATACTGCCATGGCCGTAGTAATCGAAAATGCCGGCGATGATCCGAAAAACATTCACCCCAAAAACAAACAGGCGATCGGATATCGCTTAGGGGTTGCAGCAAGAGCCAAAGTATACGACGAAAAGATCGAATACTCAGGGCCGCTGTATAAGAGTTATAAAATTGAAGGAAACTCCATCCGCCTCTATTTCGATCATATTGGCAGCGGACTGGTTGCCAAAGACGGAAAGCTCACCGGATTTGCCATTTGTGGCAAAGATCGTAAATTTGTGTGGGCGAATGCCCGTATCGAGGGGAAAACCATTGTCGTGTCCAACCCAGAAATCACAAATCCGATAGCAGTCCGTTACGCATGGAGCGTCAATCCTCCCGCATCTCTTTCTAACAAGGAAGGCTTGTGGGCACCGAATTTCAGAACCGATAATTTTTAGTGTATCCATTTATGAAGAAATATATCTGCCTGCTTATCGCTATCCTCTCCACCCTGACGGGCCAGTCGTCCACCCGACAAATGGAGTACCTCGACCGGGGAGTTGTTGCCGTAAAAACAGAAAAAGGCGTCTTTATCAGCTGGCGATTGTTGGGCAATGATCCGAAACATGTTGCCTTCAATATTTATAAGGATGAAACTGAACGTATCAATGCTGCGCCTGTAACGGGAGCAACCAATCTGACGGACGCCTCGGGAAAAACCACTGACAAATATTCTGTCCGGACCGTTATCGACGGCAAAGAGACCGACGAATCGGCACCGGTTTCTCCGTGGGACAATTCCTATAAAGTCATTCAGATGAACCGACCGGCCGGAGGTACCACCCCCGACGGAGCCAATTATTTCTATAAACCCAACGATTGCAGCGTGGGCGATCTGGATGCGGATGGACAGTATGAGATCATTGTCAAATGGGATCCTTCCAATGCGCACGACAATGCACACACCGGCTTTACGGGAAATGTTTATCTGGACGCCTACAAACTTGACGGCACTCAACTCTGGCGTATCGATCTGGGGAAAAATATTCGTGCTGGTGCCCATTATACGCAGTTTCTGGTTTATGATTTTGATGGCGATGGAAAAGCGGAGTTGGTATGCAAAACAGCGCCGGGGACAAAAGATGGCACCGGACATTTCCTTTCTTCGGGGCTCGCTGCCAATGATGACGATCAGGCTGACTACCGCAACCATACTGCCGACTCTGAAAAAGATATCCGCATCGGTTATATCATCAATGGTCCTGAATACCTGACCGTATTCAATGGCCAGACGGGAAAAGAGATAGCGACAACCAACTACGAACCGGGACGCGGAAACGTAGCCGACTGGGGCGATGCGCATGGCAATCGTGTGGATCGGTTCCTTGCCTGCGTTGCCTATCTGGATGGCGTTCATCCCAGCATCGTGATGTGTCGCGGCTATTACACCCGGACAACTCTGGTGGCCTGGGACTGGAAGAACGAAAAACTATCCAAACGCTGGATGTATGACTCGGGAATTAACGCCGGAGGGGGAGCCTATGGACAAGGGAATCACAATCTGAGCGTGGCCGATGTGGATGGCGACGGCAAAGACGAGGTAATTTACGGAGCATCGGCTTTCGACGATAATGGAACTTTGCTCTATAAAACCGGTTTGGGACATGGAGATGCGATGCACCTCTCCGATCTCGATCCCGATCGCCCCGGGTTGGAAGTATGGGAGGTTCACGAGGGAATGTCGAACGTATGCGGCTACGAACTCCATGATGCCAAAACCGGAAAAATTTTGTGGGGTGGACCCACTTCCGATGACAACGGACGTGGACTGGCTGCCGACATCGACTCCAAGCACCGCGGATTTGAGATGTGGAGCAAACTGAAAGATGGTGTATTCGACTGCAAGGGAAACAAAATATCCGACAATAAACCTTCGGTTAATTTCCGCATCTATTGGGATGGAGATTTGCAGGACGAACTTCTTGACGGCACTAAAATTGATAAATGGAACGGGAACGGCACTACCAGACTGATCTCTTTTAATGAATATTGCAACGCCAGCTCCATCAGCGGAACCAAGGCTACTCCATGCATTAGTGCCGATATTTTGGGCGACTGGCGCGAGGAAGTGATTCTCTACAATGGCGCCGATCCAAGCCAGCTGATCTTGTTCACTACCACCATTCCAACGGAACACCGTTTGTATACATTGATGCACGATCCGGTATACCGTTTGGGAATTGCGTGGCAGAACGTGGTTTACAATCAGCCGCCCCATTTGGGTTTCTATATCGGCGACGGCCTCGACAGCATACTCTGGCCGGATATGTATGTGGTGCACAAGTCACACTAATCAGACAGAGATAATTTGGATAATGCGATAGGTTACAATCAATAACTCTCAAATATATTACCTTGTGAAAAGAAATATTTTTCTCATTCTGCTTTGCGTCGTTTCGCAACTTTCATTTTCGCAGCAAACACTCTCCCTTTTGGGGAAATGGCAGTTCCGCATCGATCGTAACGACGAAGGAATTGACAAAGGCTGGCATACAACCTCAATAAGTGACGAAACCGTGCGATTGCCGGGCTCCATGTGCGAAAACGGCAAAGGAGACGACATTACCCTGAAAACCCAGTGGACCGGAAGCCTCTACGACAGCTCCTTCTATTTCAATCCGGTGATGGAGAAATACCGGAAACTGGATAATCTAAAGCTGCCCTTCTTTCTCACACCCAACAAACATTATGTGGGAGTGGTCTGGTACCAGCGTGAAATTGACATTCCCGAAGAATGGTACGGTAAACCGCTTTCCCTCTTTCTGGAACGGGCGCATATCCAAACCATGGTGTGGATCGATAATAAACTGATGGGCAAAGAAATGTCACTGAATACGCCTCATTTATACGATCTTTCAAACCAGCTCACTCCCGGCAAGCACCGACTGACCATCCGCATCGACAACCGACTGAAAACGACGATTGACCCAGGGCAAAATTCGCACAGCGTGACCGACCAGACACAAGGTAACTGGAACGGAATAGTAGGAAGGATTGAACTGCAAAGCAGGCCTCAGATCCACTTAGAACATATCAGTGTATTTCCTGATCTCAAAAACCGTCTGGCAAAAGTCAGTTTCTTTGTTTTGAATGAGACGGGAAAGAGCCTCAAAGGCAATATCGTTTTATCGGCAAAAAGCTTCAACACGTCCGATCCGCAAACCATCGATCCGATAACGGTTCCGTTCACTTCCGACAGCCTTGTTAAAGAAATAGACATCGCATTGCCTCTGAACGATAAAATGCAACTCTGGAGCGAATTTTCGCCTACACTGTATAAGCTGACCGTTTCACTGAAAAGCGGAGAGGCGATCGATTCTCGGGATGTGGAGTTCGGAATGCGTGAAATCAAAATCGAAGGGCGCGGAATTTATGTCAACGGCATCCGTACCGTGATGCGCGGGACCGTTGAAAACTGCGACTTTCCGCTCACCGGCTACGCTCCGATGGAGCGGGCTTCGTGGGAGACAATCTTCCAAAAATGCAAATCGTACGGACTCAATGCCATGCGTTTTCACTCTTACTGCCCACCCGAAGCGGCTTTCGAGGCAGCCGACCGTGTAGGCATCTACCTGCAACCCGAAGGTCCGAGTTGGCCGAATCACAGCACTTCGCTCGGTCAGGGCAAACCCATCGATTCCTATCTGATGGACGAGACTATACGAATGACAAGCGAATATGGCAACCACGCGTCGTTTGTGATGCTGGCTGCCGGCAACGAACCACGCGGCAACTGGGTAGCATGGGTAGGCAAATTCGTGGATTACTGGAAGGCTGCCGATAGCCGTCGTATCTACACCGGAGCCTCCGTGGGGGGTAGCTGGGCTTGGCAACCGAAAAATCAGTTTCATGTGAAAGCCGGTGCGCGCGAACTCAACTGGGACAAAACCCGCCCCGAATCGATGTCGGACTTCCGCCAAAATATCGACACGGTGAAACAACCGTTTATCTCGCACGAAACCGGGCAGTGGTGCGCGTTCCCCGATTTCACCGAGATTCCAAAATATACCGGCGTGAAACGAGCCAAAAATTTCGAACTCTTTCAGGAGAACCTTGCCGATAACGACATGGCCGACATGAGCCGCAAATTCCTGATGGCATCGGGCAAACTGCAACTGCTCTGCTACAAACACGATCTAGAAAAACTCTACCGTACGCCCGATTATGCCGGATTTTACCTGCTCGGACTGAACGATTATTCCGGTCAGGGAACCGCATTGGTGGGGGTACTCAATGTGTTCTGGCAGGAGAAAGGATACGTCGACTCGCTTTCGTTCCGTCGTTTTTGCAATACCACCGTACCGTTGGTGCGCATGGAAAAATTCGTATTCAACAACAATGAAACCCTGAAAGCGGGTGTGGAAGTGGCACATTACGGCGCCTCCGACCTGAAAGGGGCAACCATCCGCTGGAAAGTGAGCGATACGAACGGCAATGTTGTAGAAGAAGGTTCGCTTCCCAAACAAACTATTCCGGCAGGAAGTCGTTTGGCGCTGGGAAACATCTCCATGGATCTCTCCAAAATAACCGCTCCGGCAAAGCTGAATCTGCAGGTGGCCATCGACGGCACTTCGTATGCAAACGACTGGAATTTCTGGGTCTACCCCACAACAGTCACCGACAACACGAAAGGGATTCTGGTGTGTCACGAACTGGACGAAACGGCGCAAAAGGTATTGACCAAAGGAGGAAAAGTGCTTCTGCTCGCCGCCGGGAAAGTGGAATATGGCAAAGAGGTGGTGCAATACTACCAGCCTGTTTTCTGGAATACCTCGTGGTTCAAAATGCGTCCGCCGCACACGACCGGTGCTTACATCGACAACAGCCACCCCATCTTTAAGAATTTTGTTACCGACGACTGGGGCGATTTGCAATGGTGGGAGCTGCTCAACAAAGCGCAAACCATGCAGCTGACCGACTTTCCGAAAGGTTTTCACCCGCTGGTACAACCCATCGACACCTGGTTTATCAACCGCAAACTGGGCATGCTCCTCGAAGCGCAGGTTGGCAAAGGCAAGATTGTAGTGTGCAGCATGGATCTCGAAAGCGATCTGACCAACCGTCCGGTGGCACGCCAGCTACGCTACTCCATCCTCAACTATATGCAGTCGAAAGAGTTTAAGCCTCAATATAAGGTGGATTTTCCAATCCTGCAGGACATCTTTCGCAAGACCGCCGAAAAGGTGAAAACGTACAGCAAAGATGTGCCAGATGAATTGAAAAAGGGAACAAGATAAAACTATACGTTGCATTATGATTTCGGCATGCGTCCCCTAATAGCCAACCGCACCGCTTGACGAAATCAGTCTTTTTTTACTACTAATCTTTAATGCCCATTGTCCTTTATTAAGGATAAATGGGCATTAAATTTATATTTGAATTGCAAATTATGATAATTTAAATTCAACAATTACACATTATTCACATATGTGAATTTATATTAAATCACATCCTCCTAAAATCACACATAAACACCTGTTTATAAAGATATTTAATACATATATTCCATCATTATCGCAATGAGCCGCACTACAATATGAATGAATAAAACAGCAATAGAGTATCACAATGAAACCATAACAAGCTATTTAGTGCAATATAGTTATTAATTAAAAAAATAAAATACTACATTTGCAACGTATATTTCATAATTACAAATTATTTTATAGTGAATTTTAATTAGAGAGAAACGCATGAAAAAACTAATGATGATGATCTGCTTAGCAATAAGCATTAGCTGGGCTTCAGCTCAAACGAAAATCACAGGTGTCGTCATCTCTTCGGATGACGGACAACCTGTTATTGGAGCCACTGTCTTAGCCAAAGGAACAAAGGCAGGAACCGTAACTGATGCAGAGGGTAGATTCTCGCTGACGTTACCACAAAATGGCAAGATCCTACAGATCTCTTATCTTGGAATGCAGTCGATGGAAGTTATCGCAAAGCCCAATCTCAAAATTGAAATGAAGGTCGACGCACGACAGATGGAAGAGGTAGTCGTGACGGGTATGCACCGCATGGACAAGCGATTATTTACCGGAGCTACTACCCGGCTGACAGCTGACAATGTCAAACTAGATGGCGTGCCGGATATAAGCCGCGCCCTAGAGGGTCGGGCAGCTGGGGTTTCTGTTCAGAACGTTTCCGGAACTTTCGGTACAGCACCCAAGATACGGGTTCGAGGTGCCACATCTATTTACGGTAGTTCAAAACCGCTGTGGGTTGTTGATGGCGTTATTTTGGAAGATGTTGCCGAAGTGAGTGCCGATGCTCTTTCATCCGGAGATGCCGTTACGCTAATCAGTTCCGCCGTATCCGGGCTTAATGCCGACGATATTGAAAGTTTTCAAATATTAAAAGACGGCTCAGCAACCTCAATCTATGGAGCCCGGGCAATGGCGGGTGTAATTGTTGTTACCACAAAAAAAGGAAAGGCTGGCACAAATAAAATTACCTATACGGGTGAATATACGATGAGACTCAAGCCCAGCTACAGTGATTTTAATATAATGAATTCACAAGAACAAATGGGTGTTTACAAAGAGATGGAAAATGCCGGTTATTTAAATCTGGCTGAAACATATAGAGCTTCTGACAGTGGTATCTATGGGAAAATGTACCATTTGATCAACACCTATGACTCCGCAACAGGAACATACGCGTTAGCCAACACGTCCGAAGCTCGCAATGCTTATTTAAGAGAGGCCGAATACAGAAACACCGATTGGTTTGACATGTTATTCAACAACAGTATTGCTCAGAATCATGCAATTAGTTTATCAAGCGGAACTGACAAGGCATCTTACTACACCTCCTTAAGTGTTATGAATGATCCGGGATGGACAAAGCAGAGTTCAGTCAACAGATACACCGCAAATCTAAACGCACTGTACAATATTTCAAAAACTGTTTCTTTGAATCTCATTAGCAATGGATCGTATCGAAAGCAGAAAGCACCAGGAACGCTCAGCCAAAATATTGATGCCGTAAGCGGAGAAGTGAAAAGAGATTTTGATATCAATCCTTATTCATATGCACTAAACACCTCCAGAGCGTTAGACCCAAACGCCTACTACGTTAGAAATTACGCTCCTTTCAATATTTTGAATGAATTGGCAAACAACTACATTGACATAAATGTAGCCGATCTGAAATTTCAGGGTGAATTGAAAATCAAGCTAATGAAAAAATTGGAAGCGGCATTCCTTGGAGCCTACAAGTACTCATCCAGTGTTCAATCACACAACATAAAGGACTATTCAAACCAGGCCTGGGCATACAGAGCCATGGATGATGCCACGATGCGTGATGCCAACCCTTGGCTGTACACCGACCCCGATAATGCTAATTCCCTTCCTATTTCGGTGTTACCTGTAGGAGGCTTCTTCAAAGAGACCAAATATTCCATGAATAGTTATGACTTCAGAGGCTCATTAAGCTACAATGATGTCTTTTCGGAGAACCATATTGTTAACTTTTTCGGAGGAGCAGAACTCAATGCAGTCGACAGACAGAAAACATGGTTCAATGGCGTAGGCATGCAATACGAGATGGGTATGTTGCCCGCCTACAATTACATGTATTTCAAACAAGGCAGCGAAGAAAATGCTCAATACTATTCTGTTGATATAACCAGAGGACGCCAGTTGGCTTTCTTTGGAACCGGAACATATTCTTACAAAGGAAAATACACCATAAACGGAACCCTTCGCTACGAAGGATCTAACAAGCTCGGGAAAAGCAGATCTGCCAGATGGTTGCCTACCTGGAATGTTTCAGGCGCCTGGAATGCTCACGAAGAAGCATTCTTTAAGAAGCTCAAACCGATTCTCTCGAACCTAACATTAAAAGCCTCTTACTCCCTTACCGCAGATAGGGGACCCGCCAACGTAACGAATTCCAAAGTATTTATTAAAAGTTACAACGAATGGAGACCTTTTACCAGCATCAAAGAATCGGGGCTCGAAATTTCCGATCTGGAAAATAGCGAGTTGACTTACGAGAAAAAACATGAGTTGAACCTTGGACTTGATCTCGGCTTCTTGAACAACCGAATTAATTTATCAGCCGACTGGTATAAAAGAGACAACTATGACCTGATTGGTCAGATAAGCACCATGGGAGTTGGCGGACAAATAACCAAGTATGCCAACGTAGCTTCGATGAAATCGCATGGTATTGAATTTACGTTATCCACCAAAAACATTGTCCATAAAAACTTTAGATGGACCACTGACATTATTTTCTCCAAAAGCAATACGAAAGTAACCAATTTGGAAGCAAACTCCAGAATTATTGATTTGATATCGGGCTCCGGATTTACAATGACCGGTTATCCCGTTCGATCCCTATTTTCATTGAATTTTCAAGGCTTAAACGAAAATGGGCTACCAACATTTTTGAACGAATCCGGAGAATTGACAGTCAGCGATTTTAACTTTCAAGACAGAATCAAAAAGAAATTTTTGGTTTACGAAGGACCTACCGATCCAACCATCACCGGTAGTCTTGGAAATATATTCTCGTACAAAAATATCAAACTCAATCTCTTCGTAACCTACTCATTCGGCAATGTAATCCGCTTAGATCCGGTATTCAAAAATAAATATTCAGATTTAAATTCCATGCCCAAAGAGTTCAAAAACAGATGGACGGTACCTGGCGATGAAGCTACCACAAACATCCCCGTCATTGCCGACGTAAGACAAAACCAACAGGACAACTATCTGAAATATGCATACAACGCCTATAACTATTCAACGGTTCGTATTGCAAAAGGCGATTTTGTCCGCATGAAAGAGATTTCTGTAAGTTATGACATTCCGAAATCAATTATTCAGGCTTTTAGAATCAGCGATTTGTCTTTGAAATTACAAGCTACAAACCTATTCCTTATTTACGCCGATAAAAAACTAAACGGACAAGATCCCGAGTTTTTCAATACCGGTGGTGTAGCTGCACCTGTTCCAAAACAGTTTACCCTAACACTCAAATTGGGAATTTAAAAACATGAAGGTTATGAAAAAAATAAATACTATTATTACGTTGGTATGTGTCACGCTTTTGCTGGCATCTTGTAATGATTTTCTCGATACAATGCCCGACAACCGGGCAGAGATCAATTCTGCTGCAAAAATTACCTCTTTGCTCACATCTGCTTATGCCGACAACTCATTTATACTAATGACCGAAATGTCGTCGGATAATGTCAAGGATAATGGAATTTTATATTCGGCGTATAATCCGGAACAGGAATATTCCTATCGATGGAAGGATATCATAACGACAGGCAACGATTCTCCGAAATCAGTATGGGACTCCAATTACGGAGCCATTGCCGCTGCCAATCAGGCATTACAGGCCATTGCCGATTTGGGCGACCCCGAAAGTCTGAACGCGCAAAAAGGGGAAGCTTTAATTTGCCGGGCTTATGCACATTTTACACTTGCCAATGTATTCTGTTTGCCATACAATCCGGTAACTGCCAATAACGACCTTGGCCTTCCCTATTCGGAAAAGCCGGAAACCACAGTATCGGTAGCTTATCAACGAGGCAATATGGCAGACTTGTACAAAAAAATAAGTGCCGATATAGAGGCTGGATTACCGCTCATCAACGACGAGCTCTATTCAGTTCCCAAATATCACTTTAACAAAAAAGCCGCCTATGCATTTGCTGCCCGCTTCAACCTTTTCTATCTTAAATTCGACAAGGTTATCCAGTATGCTAATGTAGTGTTGGGTGATAACCCGCAAAAATTACTCAGGAACTGGACCGCAATGGCCGCGCTGGCAAGCGACTGGGATTTACGAACCAATGCCTATATATCGGCTTCCGAACCGGCAAATCTCTTAATTCAAACAGCCGTCTCTTCATGGCCTTACGTTTACGGACCTTACAGTAGCGGCAAAAGATATGGGAATGCCAAAGTTATTTTCACAACCGAATCTGTAAGAGTACCTGGACTTTGGGGTGCCTACGCCAACTTATACCCGGCTACGTCCATCTGGGGTTCCGATCAAAAGTTGAGCATTTCCAAATTCGGAGGCTATTTTGAATATACCGATAAGGTGGCCGGCGTTGGATATGTGCACTCCGTTACCACACCGTTTACAACCGACGAAGCTTTGCTTTGCCGTGCAGAAGCCTATATTTTGCAAGCACAGCCCGATTACACCAAGGCGGTTGCCGACATCAACACCTGGATATCGACCCATAGCAAATCAACTACACCCGTTACAAAAAGCAGCATTGTAAATTTTTACAATGCACTACCCTATATGCCGCTTCAAATAACCAACGACAGCGAAAGAGGAATAAAGAAGCCTCTCCATCCGCAGGGATTTACAGTTGCGGCCGGAGATCAGGAAAACCTGATTCAATGTATCCTCCATTTGCGCCGCGTCGAAACAATGCACGAAGGGCTTCGCTGGTTCGATATCAAACGATACGGGATTGAAATAGCCCACAATCGCGACGGATTTTCCGACGACGTGTTAAAAGTAAGCGATCCGCGACGTGCAATACAATTGCCACAGGATGTTATTAGCGCGGGACTTACCCCCAACCCCAGATAATATAAATGTATATGAATATGAAAAAGATACAGTTAATTATTTTATGCGCACTTACGGTAATGATCAGTTCATGTAGCGAAGATGCGCTTGATTCAAAAAGCATTTTTGACACTACGTCTCCCGACAGAAATGCTTTTGATACCTGGATATTAAAGAACTATACCACACCCTACAATATAGACTTTAAATACCGATACGACGACAAACAGACCGACAACACCTACAATCTGGTGCCGGCAGACTACACCAAATCAATTGCTCTGGCAAAGCTGATCAAATATTTATGGATAGATTCGTATGAAGAACTGACAGGAAAGGATTTTATTCGCAAATATTGTCCAAAAATGATTCAACTGATCGGATCTCCGGCATACAACACACAGGGATCCGTCGTGTTGGGCTCAGCCGAAGGCGGATTGAAAATAACCTTGTACAATGTCAATATGATAGACCTCGGCAATCTGAGTGTCGATCAGTTGAATGACTGGTATTTCAAAACCATGCACCATGAGTTTGCGCATATATTGCACCAGACCAAAAATTACACTACGGATTTCAATCTCATATCGAAAGATTATCAATCCTCCAGTTGGGTAAACTTGACTGACGCAAAAGCATTACAAATGGGATTTATATCCAACTATGCCAGCTCCGAACCTCAGGAAGATTTTGTTGAGATTATATCGATCTATATCACCCACAACAATGCCTACTGGAACTCGCTGTTGTCTCAGGCAGGCACTACCGGTAGCGATATCATTCTCCAGAAATTTGCGATTGTAAAAGATTATTTGACCACTTCGTGGGGTATCGATATTGATAAATTACGCGATATCATACAACGTCGTTCTGGACAAACAGGAACACTTGATCTAACAACTCTTAATTGAAAAAAGACATGAAACATATAGCAAAATTCTTAGTCTTATTACTGGCTGTTATTTTCTATACGGGATGTACGCCCGAAGAAAAAGATCTTTTTGGTGATTCATCAGCCAATAGATTAACGACCACCCTGCAAACCGAAAAAACGTTGCTTTGCGCGCCCAAAAACGGCTGGATCATGGAGTATTACCCTGCATCCGCTCAACAATATGGAGGATATAACGTATGGGCCTCCTTTGCCACCGACGGTAGCGTGAAAGTGATGAGCGAGATAGCCGGAACCGGGAAAGTAACCAGCAGCTTGTACTCGCTCAAACAGAGTGCCGGTGCCATATTGTCGTTCGATACGTATAATGACGTGATGCACTACTTCTCCGATCCGGCCAATCCGGATGGTATCGGAGCTGCCGGAAAAGGCATGGAAGGTGATTTCGAGTTTACCATTCTGAAGGCAAAAGCAGACACCATTCTGCTACAAGGGAAAAAGTCCGGTTCGAGAATAGTAATGGTTGCACTGCCCGATGCCAAAACCGGTGCCGATTATATCAGCACAATTGTATCGGCAAAGAAACAATATGATTTTCAAGCCTTCAAGTACGTTGTAAATAAGGACACCATTCCGGTTACAGTATCGTACAGAACGCTGAATTTAAACCATACCTTACCTGATGGTTCTACCGAGTCATTGACAGTTCCCTTTATCGTCACCCCAACCGGGTACAAGTTCTATTCCCCGTTAACCATAAATAATATAACGGTAACGGAACTAGCATACCAAAAAACGACGACCGAAGAGTATTTTGCGCCTACGAATGGGGTTGCCGCCAAATTAATACCGGTGATTCCACCTTTAAATAAGCAATTGATCTCCAGCAATTGGTATTTCGCTTACAGCGGATTGGGATCCTTTGGCAAAACATACTGGAACTACACCAAGACTAACGGGTTGGATGCAATTGGAGAAGAGTTGTATTATGCTTATCTGGGAAAATACGCCTCCGGACAATATGGATTTTGCTTCGGATCTTACGATGGATCCACCATATATAAAGGAGCGCTGGTTTATAACTACACCCTCATCGGCATCAACCAGGTGAAGCTGACATTCGCATCCAGCGGAGTAGAATCTGGCGTTTGGTATTATCAGAATGCCAAATTCAACCAACTAATAACTCCGCTTGGGGCTTCTACAGCCAGAACATTCACACTAACGACTGACAATGCAAAAAATCCAACTTGGATAAAGTTGACAGATAATGCAAATGCCAACAACACCATGATACTATATAAGAGTCCCGTGGCTTGGCCGTATGATAAATAACAAAGCATTGTAATAAAACGTTTCCGCCGTTAATGGTACGCCCCCAAAATTTAGTGTAAATTTTGGGGGCGTTTTGCATGCGGAAAATACCGACAGCGATTCGATTGGGTTCCTTATTTATGTAAGGATATCTATACTATTATCGATCGCCAGTACAAAGAAAATAACAATCATCAGCGTATTGTATTCACGATATAAACGAATATAGTCCTCGTCTTTCAAGGACTTACGTTTTTCAAACTTGACGCGTTCGACTATATACAATCAAACCCACCAGAAATAGAATAAAATAGATAACTGTACGCATGAAAATATAAATTAAATAGTTTTTATAGAACAATTCGCATCTCCTCGACAGGTAGACATACCGCGCACTTCTTTTCAGGAAGACACATCGCATGGCCACAAAGCAGTCCTTGCCCTCAATACAAAAAAAACATTTTCAGCAGACACTTTGTCTGCTCAGAAACGATGATACAATAGAGATAGCAGGCAAATAAGGGCTATCAGCACATATCGTATGACGGGCTGATTTCTTTTTCGTATCCGATACAGATACCAATCAGCAAAGTAAATCAGAATCATGCTCAATATACATCCGCTAAACAAAACGATAGCATGATCCGTACGAATGTTTTTTAGTATGTCGTATGAAACAAGGACACATCCAAACAACATCCATATCCTGACATAAATGCTATAATAAATTTTATTCCCCATAAATAATTATATTGATTGGACTGACATAATTGCAAACACCACAAACATGGTCGCAACAATAGACCTACTCTTATTTCTTCCTTATGGAACCAAAAACAAGCCAAATATTACGCTCAAAGAGAGAATGAAAGCCAACACGACGAATGTGTATCGCGTTGAATCAATTATTGAAAAACCTCATTGACAGATACTTTACAGGCGTTGATATGCGTTCTATCAAACTGCGGTTTTCAGTTATTATCTCTGCTGTTCCTGTTAGTTCGCCGGTAAACCTCAGTTCTTTATTTACAGTAGAGTGTAATCCTTTATAGAGGTCAACCTCAACGGTATAAAAGTCGTTATTCGTCACTAATGACACGTTTCTGATTCTACCTTGCAAAATACCATATTCAAGATAGGGATATCCAGCCACCTTTATATTTACTTGCTGCCCTATATGTATTTTTCCAGAACCGGAAGCAGCCACCTTTATTTTGCCGATTATAGCCCCCGGCTTTTGAGAAACGATGGCAAACACTTTATCTCCGGCATTGATAAATTGATTTTGTTTCCAGAATGTATTAAATGTAAGTATTCCTGCTTGCGAAGCAATTAATAAATAAGTTTGTTTCCAATTCTCAATTTCAGTAACCAATTCGCGATAAGCGGATTGTAATTCGGTAAATAGTTGCCTTTTTTCCTGAAGATATTGGAATGACAATTTACTCGCTGACTCACTCATTCTTCCAGACTCTACCTTCTCTAATGAAATGGAGGTTTGGAGTTGCTGAACCTCTTGCTGTTTATTCAAATAGTTCTGCTCGGCAACCTCTCGATCGTATTGCGAAATAACCTTTTGTGCGAATAGATTGTTTTCTCTTTCATAGGTTGATTTAGCAATAGTAAGCTCTTCTTTCTTCATTTCTAGTTGTCGGCTAAGATTGGAAAAATAGATCTTTCGATCAGTAATTTGTCGGTGCAAAGCCCTTTTTTCTTGATTGATAAGATTTAATGATAGAAAATTATCATAGTTCATAGCCGCTTTGGTAAATGCTGAAAAATTCGATTGCATCACACCCAATTCATACGGTTTAAAAATCAATTCTTTAGGTATAAAAAACAAAGAGTCGGAAATATGGACTGTCGATAGCAATCTATTGACGGTTTGTGCCTCAATAGTAGATGCTGAATTATCAATCACCGCCAGCAACTCTCCTTGTGTGACAATTTGCTTATCACCACATAACAGTTCCTTTATTTTTCCGGTTGATTTAGCTACAATCCAAACCGGAGGATTCTCGGTGGTTATCACCACATCACCTCGCACAATATCGGGGTATTTGAAAAAGAAGCTTCCGACAAAAAGCATCAACATAACCCCACAAATAATTGATATTCCGTGTCGGACAAGCGCATTGGGAGGACGGGTTAATATTTCCTGTATCTCCTCACTACGCAATTCGATGGAAACCCCATCCAACCTCTCCTTCGGGGAGGCATTTGAATCGTCCTTATGTTGGCTATCTTCTAACTTCATTGCATTGTTTGAAAGCCCCCCTCGGTAGATTAGAGGGCATTACAGTTCTAATTGATTCTTTACCAAACGATAATAAGCACCTTTCTTGTTTATAAGCTCTTGATGAGTGCCAATTTCCACTATTTCTCCTTTTTCGAGCACCACAATTTGATCGGCATTTTTTACAGTGCTCAGCCGATGAGCCACAACCACAGATGTTCTTCCTTTAAAAAAATTCTGCAAATTATCCATAATCACTCGTTCATTATTAGTATCTAAAGCGTTGGTTGCCTCATCAAGAAAAACAAAGGCCGGATCTTTATAAACAGAACGGGCAATCAAAATCCGTTGCTTTTGTCCCTGACTGAGTCCATGTCCCTCATTCCCAATTTTTGTATTATACCCCAATGGCAATGACTCTATAAAATCTCTGATGTTCGCTGTTACCACGGCATTCAGAAGGCGTTCCTTATCGATGATCTCTACTCCTAGAGCGATATTACGGGCGATAGTATCTGAAAATATAAATCCATCCTGCATCACAACACCACATCGCTTCCGCCATGCACGTAAATTGAAATTATTCAGATTACTGTTCCCCAATATTATTTCTCCTTTTTGTAAGGGATAAAAACCCAACAACAATTTCACTAACGTCGTTTTGCCGCTTCCACTTGTTCCTACAATGGCTGTCTGTTTTCCTGAGGGAATAACCAGACTAACATCTTTTACCACAGGTTCTCCTACAGATGTACCATCATAAGAAAACCATACATTACGCAAAGTGAGTGCTTGATTCGAAAGAATTTCAGCAATCCGATTTTCATCTTTTATTTCTTCGTCCTCTTTCTTGTGAATTTCGCTCAATCGATTGATACTTAGTTGAGCATCTTGCGTATCTCTAATAAAAGAAATCAAATGATCAATCGGACTATTCAACTGACCTATGATATATTGTACTGCCAGCATCATTCCCAATGTCAACTGCCCATCGAGAACTAATTTTGCAACAAATGCAGTAATGATAATATTTTTAGTTTGATTGATCAAAACGCCACCGGAATCTTGATATTGAGCTAAAGCCAAGCCCCTGATCCTCAATCGAAATAGCTTTGCTTGAATTCGTTCCCATTCCCAGCGCTTTTGCTGTTCACAACCATTAAGCTTTATCTCTTGCATACCGGTAATTAACTGAACCACATTGCTCTGATTTGCCGATTGCTGAGCGAAATTTTTGTTATCGAGTTCAGCTCGACGTCTCATAAATAACCAAACCCATGCAAAATAAAGTGCACTGCCCACAAAGAATATTGCAAAAATTAGTGGACTATACATCAATAGCACAATAGAGAAGATTACAATCGTAACTACCGAAAACAAAACACTAAGGCTGGAATTAGTAAGGTAATTCTGAATACGTGTATGATCATTGATACGTTGCAAGATATCTCCCACCATTTTTGTATCGAAATAACCCATTGGCAAGCGCATCATTTTTATCAGAAAATCAGAGATCAGTGAAATATTGATACGGGTTCCCAGATGAAGCAGAATCCAACCGCGGATAAATTCAACAGCCGAACTGCTGAATGTGAGCATCAGTTGGGCTGCAAGCACTAAATAGATATACCCTATATTGTGCGCATTGATACCAAAATCGACAATGGATTGGGTAAGGAACGGCAAAATCAATTGTAGTAAACTGCCAAAACATAAGCCCAGCAATAGTTGGAATATCAATTTTTTATATGGACACAGATACGAAAACAGAAAGGAAAAACCTTCCCGCTGACCAATCTCGTCTTCCTTACGGTAAAAATCGGGTGTAGGTTCCATCAGTAAAGCAACCCCCACATCTTCTCCTTCATTTTTAGTACTTAACCAGCATCGGCAAAATTCTTCTCGCGCATATTCGACCTTCCCGACAGCAGGATCAGCCACATAGATGGAATATCCTTTCTTATTGTCTTTAATCTTATATACTACTACAAAATGCCGTTGATTCCAATGCACAATACAAGGAAGCGGAGCTTCCGCAAGTTGCTCAAATGAAATTAGAACACCTGTAGTACGAAAGCCTATATTTTCGGCAGCCTCGCTAATCCCCAACATTGATACTCCCTCCCGGGAAATATGCGATTTGTCACGCAATCCTTTCAATGAATACCTATGTCCATAATATGCAGCGATCATTCGCAGGCAAGTAGGACCACAGTCCATAGCATCGTGTTGGGAAAAACAAAGAAAATTCATAAACAAATTCAGCAAACATTATTGATTAGGCAACGACCCAATATATTCATAAATATCTTTTAACCAATCTTTTGGTTGGCCTGTTTTGTATATTCCCGAGAAATTATGCTCATAATCGGGAGTAATACCCGATGAAATATCACGTCCTCTATAATCATAATTTTTACAGGTATTTATTCTGACTTCTATCCCTGATGGCAGACGCACCACCAAGGGCTGAGCGGTAGCACCGGCAGTCTTACTACCAATTAATACTGTTTTGGGATTTTTGGTAAGAGATACGGCAAAAGATTCTGCTGCAGAAGCAGTAAAAGAACCGGTTATCACGTAAATATTGCCTTTATACCTATCGGCAGGAGAAACCGGATTGGCATATACAGGAAACGGTATATTCACAAATGCTGTATCAAAAAAATAGGGATCATACAGCTCCTTTTCGTGTTGCGGGATCTTGCCTTCCTGATAATAATAGCAGACACTTCCTCGTGCTCTATAATAGCCATTATTTACACGTGTTTTATTGACGTTCCATTGTATACTATCAGCAGTAATCAAACAGAAAATAGCATCTATCATCGCATTGCCATCACCTCCTGCATTTCCGGTTATATCAACAATCAGATTATTGTATCTCTTAATGGTTGGATATCGCTGCTGAAAAAATGACTGAAACTCCTTATCACAATGATTAAACCGTAAATAAGCAACACTATTTACACTATCTGTAAGCAGAATATTTTCCTCCGGCATTGGAGAATTTCTCTTTTTTACAAACATTCTTGTAGCCTGCCTGGCTGTATCGCGGGGGGCTGGCATCATTTCCATATCATATGGAATTTTTACTCGCTCTATCCCATGAGGCGTTTTTACTTCCAGCCTGATTTTCTTTTTGTAGGATTTCGGCGCATAAGTAATGAGTGTGTTTAAATCAGGATTAAACATTGAATATTTCATCAGAGTTTCATCTTTATTAGAGCTCGATACATATGCAGAGCCAAACTTTCTGATATATTCCATAGCCGGCAAGTCATCAATTTTCAAAATCTCATCGTCCACCGTAATCTTTTTTGAGTAGTGCGAACCTATGTTATCAATCAGAAGTTTTCCATCTCTGTATGTTGTTATAAGAAACGGCAAAGCTAAATGGTCCCACACATAATCAGGCATTTCACAACGCGTATGTCCATTATGAAAATGAGCTAAAAACTGCTGAAGCGATTTATAGTATTCAAAATCATTTTTTGTTTTTTGTACAATCGGAATATATGCCCGATAGAGGCTATCCGGATTTAATCCCCGACAGTTGTCCATATTGGCAAAATTGTACGAAAGCTCTTTCCATACTACCGAAAGTTCGTACAATTTTTGATCCTGACTCATTTTATACAAATGACTTTGTGATAATACGAAAACACTAATCGTCAACAAGCCAGTAACGAGAAAAAAAATTCTTTTAGAATCAGTCATATCTTTCAGCATTTAAGTTTTTCTTTACTTTTTCCTTTACATATTCCCTTAAAGAAATTTCGGCAGAATCATGCAGGCATTGGAATTTTGATTTACCTATCTTAGTTTCATAATACTTTTGAATACAGGGGCCATAACACAATGGGAGTCGATTACAATTAAGACATTGCGTATTATCAAAGGTTGGGTTTGAGAACATTTTGGCTATGATATTAATCTTAAAAGAGATGGCTCCATCATTTTGTATGGTACCAATACAAAGATCCTCATTATAATCCCGGGCAGAACATTTGTAGACTTTACCGTCATAATTAATGACTCTATGATAAAAACTATCAGCATAGCAACATTTATATTTTTTAGATTGATAGGCAAAATAGATAGTCTTAAATCCTGCTCTTTCAAATTCTTTCTTGATGTCTAACAGCAACAAATTATCACCATTTTCATCAATACTTAAATCTATTTGCCACACCCGTTGAAAATCAACAAATATTTTGCATCTATTTTCAACTTTTACGTCAGAAATCACTGCTGACACATTTTTCAACGTTTGCTTATCATAATTAATTCTCATAATAACACAAGCATTATTTACATGCATGCAAATTTCATTGAATGTTTGCAATATTTTATCATAATGCCCCTCTCCATTATGGTTTTTGACAGCATTGTGCTTGCTCCTATCACCATCAATAGGAATCTGAAAACTATTAAGTTGTATCTCATTAAAAGCAAGAATCATCCGCATATCAATATAATAAGCATTAGTCGTCACATGATTATTAAACGGAATGTCGTTGATTTTGCATAATTCAATAGCATACAATGATATAGGATAAATTACTTCATAAAAATACAGCAGAGGCTCCCCTCCAAACCAATCAAGCTTTAGTTCTGATATATGCTCTTTTTCAATCATATATTTGATGTGCATCTTTACTCTTTCAATGGTTGTTTCATCCATTCTTCCCTTTTTCGGAATGGAACTCTGGTCTTCAAAACAATACCAACATTTGTAGTTACATTCTAAGGTAGGATTGATAGTTAACTGATATGATTTTTTACAAAGTGTAGCATTCCTATTTTGAAATAAAATAAAATCTAATTCATTAAAAGAAATATCTTTTACGAACCCAAACCCAACAAAATAATTAAATATTTCAGAATATTCTAACCTAAATACATCTATATTATCTAAATAATATTGAATATCCGTAATTTCCGCCTCCTCAAAACAAATAGCTTTATCTGTAAACGAATTATATAATATATTTTCTATCCATATATTATACCGACTTTTTTCATATGCAATCATATTTATTTAAATAAAGATAGAGAAGAGGAAATCATTGCATCCTCTTCTCTACAAATAATGACTAACGTTATCTACAAGGATATGGAACCTTAGCCTTTGGTCTTGGAGAATTATCACAAATAGAAGCTACAGAGGCTATATAGTCTGATGAAACTTCAACATCTATTATTTCTCCTCCAATAATCTTATTCATTTTCTCCATTTGAAGCACTGTTTTTTCGCTTAAAATTAATTTTCTTTTCATTGTTGTAAAATTTGAGTTCATATTCCTACTCGTAAAGCTTTTCGGAATCCGCTCTTTTTTTCACGCAACCATCCCGCGCTTTGCGAAACAGACACGCCTGCTACAGCTGCACTCCAGCAGCGTTTCAGGAAAATAATAGGTATCTTTGTTGCGGCTTCTCTGTGTTAGTTAAACTTCAATTTTTGCAAGATTTTGTTGTTCGGCGCTCACGGGGAGGCCATTTTTGTATCCATTGCCCCGGGGGTGCAAACCGCGGGGATGGAACGGTGTAGAGGCGCGGCATGCCACGCCTCCATATGTATCATTTTATTGTTTCGTTGCATCGGCTGTTGCCGTTCCGTTGCCAGCTTGCACAGGCGAAAGCACCGAATTGCGGGCGGCCTTTACAGCCTCATTGAGCTCTGCATCCAATGCCACCCAACCATCTACCGTTCGCATGGACGATACCAGCGTGAAATAGTTACGCAGGGCACCTTCAAGCTGACGGCGTAACGACGAGGCTGACTCGGTTTGGTGCAAAGCCGCATTGGATGACACCTGTTTGCCGAATATCTCTACAAATCCGGCTTCGGCGGCTTTCAGTCGTGCAACGTTTTCGGTCAGGTGCACCCTTTCCAGTTTCGCCATATTAACCGGCTGATCCAGCTCCTCGATCAGTTTCTTCATCTGCGCCGTCTCTTCGGAGTAGCTCAAACGATCGATATCAATACCATATTTTTCAACAATAGCATACAAATCCATTGCATCCTGATGGTTGGACGATTCTGCATCTCTACAGTAACCCAGCAATACGGTTTTGATACCCGAAAAGATGCCGTCCACCTTATGATCGGCTGCTGCCACATCGGAGCCCATGCCGCTGTAATTGTTTTTTGCATACACTCCATCGTACTCTCCGTATACAGTCTGGAGCCGTTCGAGCAAAGGATTTTTTACGACAACCGCATATTCCGGTTTGCCCGAAATGGTAATGGAACGACTTGCCAACGTGGCAAGATTCTTCGTCGTGAGTCTTGTCAATGTGATTTCCATAATTGTTTAAGAATTAATTGTTAGTAAAACCTGCGGCAGCACTTTGGATGCCGTATAACGTACTATGTCAACTATCGACGCATCTTTTGGTTGTAACGTCCGTAACCGTACGGAAGTCTCCCGCAAGTTGCAGCAAGCATCTGTAACGCTACTGCAGGTCTCCTGCAGCTTGTGGCAAACGTCCGTACCACTCCGGTAGGTTTCCTGCAACTTGTGGCAAAGGTTCGTACCACTACAGAGATCTCCTGCAATGTGCTGCTCATCGCTGTAGCCGGAAGGAAGTCTCCTGCAAACTGCGGGAGACTTCCGTACCACTACGCCACTCTGTCGCAACTTGCGGCGGACTTCCGTAATGCCACACGGCTTAGTCTCATCGCTGCGACAGATGCATATACACAACCGCTGCTTTCGCCTCCCTGCGTATGAACTGTACGCTGCACAGCACACAAACAGACAAAACAAAAGAACATCCTCTCCGGGGACGGTTTAATTCAAAAAACAATTTGGTTAGTAACTGTATGATAAAAAGGGAAGCACGTCATCCCCTACAATGCACCGTGCAGGTAGGATGAATGCCCGGATCGGAACCGATCCGTCAGTAAAATGATTTTGGTAGGTACAAACAGAGCAAAAGGCGTTCCTATACGTTACACCCAACGACTCAGCTCTCTGTTTGATTATTTTCTCTGCAACAAAGAAAAGAAATAATTTTTATTTAGCAAAATATTTTCGCTAATAAATGATTCCACAGATTTTTTTGATCGCATACAACAGACATATATCAACCATTTACACAAGATTCAGACAGGACAAACAGCCTTAAAACCGCGCAGACGAAATAAAGAGGACTGTTTTTAAAACAAAAAAAAGGCCGCCCTTGTACAGGACGACCTTCGTATAATGCCGATTTGAATCTTAGCTTCGCTGATTTACAATTCAAATCTTCAAATTTCCTAATTTTCAAATTAAATTATACCAGCTTTGCCAGCGCATCTTTGATGCGTGCCATCGCCTTTTCTATATTTTCGTCTGAAGTTGCATACGACATGCGGATGCAGCCCGGAGCCCCAAAGGCATTACCACCCACGCAGGCCACTTTCGCCTCATCGAGCAGGTACATTGCCAAATCGGCAGCCGTTTCAATTTTCTTTCCGTTGAACGATTTGCCCAAGTAGTAGCTACACTCGGGAAAGATGTAGAACGCTCCCTTGGGATCGTTCACCTTGAAGCCGGGAACCTCTTTGGCCAGTTTCACAATCAGGTCGCGACGACGCTGAAAAGCCACACGCATTTCGGCAACACAGCTCTGATCGCCGGTGTAGGCAGCCACAGAAGCTTTTTGCGCGATGGAGCAAGGACCCGAGGTATATTGTCCCTGCAATTTGTTGATGGCGCTAACCACCCATTTCGGACCGGCAATCCAGCCCAGACGCCAGCCGGTCATGGCATAACCTTTCGACACGCCATTGACGATCACCACGCGTTCGCGCACGTTTTCGAACTGTGCGATGCTCTGGTGTTCGCCCAGGTAGTTGATATGTTCGTAAATTTCGTCGGAAATAATAACGATTTCAGGATATTTTGCCAATACGTCAGCCAACCCTTTCAGCTCTTCTTGCGTATAAACGCTACCGGTGGGGTTCGACGGCGAGCAAAGGATGATGGCTTTCGATTTCGGGGTGATAGCCGCTTCGAGTTGAGCCGGAGTGATTTTGAAATCCTGATCGATGCTTGCCTCAACCACCACGTTGACGCCTTCGGCCAGTTTCACCATTTCCACGTAGCTCACCCAGTAAGGAGCCGGAACGATCACTTCGTCGCCGGGACCCACCACACTCAAAATAACATTACAAACCGATTGTTTGGCACCGTTTGAGCAGAGAATCTGATCCGGTTTATAAGTCAACCCATTCTCTTTTTCAAGTTTTTCACTGATAGCCTGACGCAGGTCGAGGTATCCGGGCACGGGAGAATAGAATGAAAAATTATCATCCACCGCTTTTTTAGCAGCAGCTTTTATGTGGTCGGGAGTGTTGAAATCGGGTTCCCCGACACTCAGGTTAATCACATCGAAGCCTTGAGCCTTCAGTTCGGCGCTTTTTTGAGACATCGCCAACGTCTCAGATGGTGATAATGCGTTAAGACGCGCAGATAATTGGTTCATAAATTATTTATAATAGGGATTCTCGAGCGAAACGATCCGGCTTAGAATCAGTGCCGGACAACCGATGTGGAAATTGGTTGACCAAAAACCGCACAAAGGTACGCATTTTTACCAAAGTCATCAAACAAAAGTCTCTCTTCCATTTCTTTTTAACAACAAAAAATACACAGAAATCCAGTAGAAACATCATTCTGCAAACCCCACTTAGCAAAACAATAACTTTTGTAGAACGGTCACCATTTCTCACAATTTCACTCCTGCATTTGCAAAACGCTTTTAGGCTTCACTATCTTTGATTCAAAAAAGAGGTAACAAGGGCATCCTGACACCCTTTCATACTAATCTATAACATTGCCATGATGAAAAATTTCTTTCCACTGACGCGCAATAATATACTACTATTTGCAACCCTCTGGCTCATGATAGCTTTTCCGCTTGGATTGTACACCCTATTGGTCGGACCATCGAAATGGCTGGCCGCGACAGCCCTGCTCCACCATTGGCCCGAGACGCTTTCCAACGGAATGCAGAAAGGAGCCATCCTGCTCTGGATCATCGTTTCGTGCGCAACCGCCTTTTTAATCACCAAACTATTTCTGCAAAAGAAGGGAATTTACCGGCCGGTTCTCTTCACCATTTTCTTTCTGATCTTCGGAACCTCCGGCTACCTGTTTGCCTTCCATCCCGAAATCTATATCAAGTGGTCAGGATCCACCATGATAAGCGAGAACCAGAAAACCACCGGACGATCGGGCAACGAAATGGAGTTCACCATTGGATCGTACCCCGATGCCGATAAAATTGTCCGGTTAAAGAGCGAGGGTTACACCGCCATCATTACCCTGATGAGCGAGCTGGTGGTACCGGCCGAACCAAAACTGCTGCACGAAGAGAAAGAAAATACCGAGAATGCAGGCATCCCGCTTATCCATATCCCGATGCTCCCCTGGGTGTCGAACAACGCAAAAGCACAGGAGCAAATCCGCGAACTGCTAAAAACCGGGCACGGCAAATACTATGTTCACTGTTACCTCGGGCGCGACCGGGTTAATATTTTCCGGAAAATGATAAGCGACAACGCTCCAGGCTTAAAACTACGGGCTGCAACTTCTCTCCGGAAAATTGAGAATTTACCACAGCTGGAACGTGGTCGCTATTTCAAAATCGATAACAAAATTTACATCACCCCACTGCCGACCGATGAAGAGTTTTTAGGTTATATTGTCAACGGGAATTTCAAAACGGTTGTCTCAATCCTCGACGAAAGCGTTCCGGACAATAAGCCATGGATCGAAAAAGAGAAGAAAATACTAAGAACATATAATGTAAACTATGTAAATCTACCTTACAGTCGCTTAGAAGACACCCGGGCATTAAAACGGATTCTCGACAGTCTTCGCCATCTTCCGGAACCGATACTGATTCACGAATTCAAATCCGATACGCCTTGTATCCAACAGGTGAAAGAAGCGCTTGCCAAGAAATAGTTATCCTCAAACCTGCGGCTTCTCCGAGGCATCGAACCCGGCTCTCTCTTGTGTACCCCAGCGTTTATCGCCCCGCCAAAAAGAGATATTTCCCCTGATTGCAAAATAGACATTCATCGGATGATATATCAACGGCTCAAGAAATGGGACAAGCAACAGTTGCCGCAAATGCACCAGTCGATGATAGCGTCGAAAAGTAAACTCGTCGAACAAGATGGCATAAAAAGAGAATGAGACCGAAAAGAGATAAACAAATGCCAGAAGGAACAAAAATATTGGCAGGTTAACGAACGACATCACAATCAGATACAACATAAAAAAGTAACCTGCAGCCTCGACTAAAGGAGCCATCCATTCGCAGAAAAACCAAAACGGATAGCCCAGCATACCCAAACGCCCATATTTCGGATTGAAAAACAACTTGCGATGTATGCGTAACGTATCCATATTTCCCCGGGTCCACCGGTTACGTTGCCTTTGCAGGCTCTTGACGTTATCGGGCACTTCAGTCCAACAAAGCGGATCAGGAACATACACCACCCGGTGCTTTATTCCCTGTTCGTATAAATAACGCCTCATCCGTACAACCAATTCCATATCTTCCCCTACCGTTTCCGGATTATAGCCACCACACTGCACTACCACTTCCTTGTCAAACATGCCCAAAGCACCCGAAACAATGAGCAAGCCATTTAGTCGGCTCCAAGCCATTCGTCCCATCAGAAAAGCCCTTAAATATTCAACAATCTGAAAACGAACCAGAAGTTTCTTTGGCATATTAACCTGCACCACCTGTCCATTTTCTACTTTACACGAATTAGCAACACGCACCACACCTCCCGTGGCAACCACCTTCAGGTTGACATAGCTTAAAAAGGGTTTTGCCAGTTTCAGCAAGGCATCGGGCACAATAACGCTGTCGACATCAATAACCACAAAATAGGGATTGCGTGAAATATTAATTCCCGCATTCAACGCATCAGCCTTGCCTCCATTCTCTTTATCGATAACCGTCAAAAACGGATATGCCCGGTTTGTCGACTTATAGACCCCGCGAATAGGTTGCGTTTCAATAGACGAATAAGGATCCTGCGTCACTTGTTCCAAATCAAATGCCCGAATTACCTGCTCCAATGTATCATCGCCGCTCCCATCGTTTACCACCACTATCTCATAGTTGTTATAATGAATAGAAAACAGACCTTTGATATTTTCGACAATTGTCTTGCCCTCATTATATGCCGGAGCAATTACGGTAATACCCGGTGCCAAGGGAGACGACAACAAGGCATTGAAGTCCGTATGACGGTGCCCTCTTTTATATTCTAAAAGATCGACCAAGGAGATAACTCCCAAAAACAAGTACATCAGCATGATGGACAAAGCGATAATCAAAAACAGATTATTGAATATTACGGCAATCATGAAATGAAATTTAAAAAGGTCAACACTCAATTTGAATTCTCAATCAGACTTCACGGGTAAATTTTCAAAAGCCGGCCAGCAACATTTTTTTCAAGAAGGGACCTACATGCTTCAATATCTCCATCCGAACATTGTTGGGGGTATCTATCCATATACTCTTATAAAAATCAAATGTTTCCTGAGGTTTATCCAACGACAGAGCATGCACCATACCCACTTGATTGCGAAGCGTCTCGTTATGAAACCGCTGCTTAATGATCTCCATAGCACCAAAAATCTTCAGATCCCGTATCACCCGCAATGCATTCCGCCGGACAATAGGATCCTTATGCGAAACCAAAGCGATAATCTCAGCCTCGGATCCCGTTTGAGAGAATAGACGAATCATATTCAAGGCAAAGAGCACCACCGTATTATTTTCAGATCGAAGGTATTCATAGAAATCGGGCAACGGAATAGAGTTCCGCACCATCGTTTTATGTAAAATAATCTGATGCCAGACAGGCAATGGATCTTCGAGCACATTCAAAAAAGAAAATGCATTTCCCGGCGACAAGTTAATACAAGCCACCTGCGCCACATTTCTCACATAAGGATTGGATACATACTGATAGGGAGTGATAAGATCTTCCGCATGATACACCAACATACACTGAACTGCATCAATGTATGTTATTCTATCAAACCACCGTGAAAATCGAATTCTGCGCATCACAAACCGATCCAGCTCCAATTCATCAAACAGCAGTTTCAGATTTTCGGGTTTCGCACCCAACGTTTGCTTATACAGACTCACTATTTCCTTAACGGCAATACCCTGATTGAGAAGGCTCAAATTTTCACGAATCAACTTTTTATTTCCAAACAAATACTCCACCAATGCCGCATCCACTTTCTCCTTCATTCGGGTTGAGTAAGTAAGCTTTCGGAGAGAAAGCCATCGGCGACCTAAAATAAAAATCGTTATCACAACAATATTCAGCACAGACAAGATCACCGACGTATATAAAAGAGGAAACAGTAGTCGCAAGAGCCAATGTCCACTGCCACTGCCATTCAATATCTGCATACAAGTTTGCCCTACATTATGTAGCCAATCTATCCAGACATACCCTTCAAACAACCAGCTATCCTGAGACAGCCAAGACTTGGTAAAAAGCGATAATAGCCACAGCAGGAATAATGCCGGCAGAAATAGCAACATTGCTTTATATTGACGTAACATAATTAGTAAGATTACGCGTTAACCACGAATCGCTCTCTACGAACAACCGCTTGATTCGTGCACTCAACATATCAGGATCAAAAGGTTTGAAGATGAAATCATTTGCTCCCAATCGAAATGCTAATTCAATAAGGCGTTCGGCACGAACAACACTCAATACCACAATCAACATGCTGGGATAGTGCTGTCGGACATTCGCTACGAATTCCAATCCATTCATTTCCGGCAACAATATTTCTGTCACCAGCACATCGGGAACAAAACGCCCGACCAATTGCAGCGAATTCATTCCGCCCGACAATATCTGAACCGTATGTCCGTCTTGCTCCAGTACCCGTTGCATCACCTTCAGTTGCAAGGGAAGCACACCACAGATTAGTATTCTCATTTTTATTGTTTTACAAAAGAACTTCTGTTATTGATACGCATTCATATTCATCGTTCAAAAACTGAGACTGCTTGAGTCTCTCATCAAAATCGATACGAAACAATCGCCTCACCCGAAAATACATTGCGGTAACGCCCCATTGTCCATTCAGTATTATTATACATAGCCGCAACATTCAAGGTAAAGCAGGCTGAAAGCTGACGGCTATATTCCAGCCGAACTCCAGTGGATTTTAAGCTGGCTGCTGCCGTTAAAACGGTTGAACGTTCATCCGGAGAAATGCCATAATTCACCCGCAAGCCCCAATAATCGTCACGGGAAGCATAATAATAGCGGGTTTGCAACAATAAAGTAAACGAAGTATTATTCTGCAATTTAAAGTAGCTTCGACCCGACAACCACCAATTGCCCATATATTTTCCCAAATAGGCCGTATAGATCGTTGCATCGGCATTGGTATACTTTAAGTAGCGAAATCCGGCGGAAGCTTCAAAAGCGGAGGGAATTTTTTGATAGAATTCGCCCCCAAAGCGAAAACGGGGAAACACCACCTGATTGGAATACCCGGCATTCAGGTACGCATAATTCCAGTTACTAATTTTCAGATAAGCATCTGCTTCACCCTGAATTCCTTCCATTCCAAATCGTCTCGCATAGTTCACCCTTCCAATTAAAATTCCGATTGGAGTTTTCCGGGCATACTGCACGTATAAAGCTTGCCAGGGAGCCAGAACCCGATTGGCATAATAATCATACGAATAACTGACACTCAACCGGTTTTTATATAATTGCGGCAGCAACAACTGCCTCATCTTCAATGCCTCGGCATTCTGCGGATCAACAGCCAACAGCATGAGTAACGTTTCATCAGCCAGTTCCGGCTTCTGCAATCCGTTATACGCTTTCGCCTTTTTCAACAAAAACTGCTTATTGTCATGAAAATAAGAAAGAGCCCTCTCACAAGCGTGCAAACAAGCAGCATACTCCCCGCTCCACAACGACAGATCCGTTTGAAGATCCCAGCCATCAAAATAATCGGACTTGGCATTCAACACTTCACGGATCTGGTTCTGAGCCAAATCATACTTTTTATCCCACAAATAGACACGGGCTAACAACAAGCGCGCATCCCAATAGGCAGGATAAGACGCAACAATAGCCAGACAAGTACGCACCGCTCCATCATGATCGCCTCCATTCGCAGCTTGACGCGCCACAATCAGGAGAGAATCTACATTTCTAGATTGTGCACAAACACCCGTTGTCATCATCAACGCACAAAAAGAAGCACATACAACAATACATTTGTTTATTATTTTCTGTATTAACATATGATCTCATATTACGTATTATCAGGAGAACAAAAACATTTTAATCTCTAATTTTAAATGTATTACGAAACAACAAAAAGAACTTAATTTGAAAACAACAGTGACAAATATAGCATACGAATAACTATATTTGTCCTTATTTAATTATTTTTTATGAAAACGACACCTCGCACCACAGTTCAGGAGGCACTATCCATGTGCATCGAAAAAGAACAAGAAAGCCACGAACAGTATAGCAACCATGCTAAAAGAACGCTAAATCTTCATCACAGAAGTATCTGGGAACTCCTTGCCAATGACGAGCTGCGGCACAAGACTCTATTGACCTCACTTTTGGACAACCATCAATTTATATCCCAGACATACATCTCCGACACCAAGCTCCGGCGGCTCAATTCTCTGGCAATGGAAAAGCCAGTGAATCCGGTCAAAGAAATATTCATACAGGCCATTAACGCCGAAATAGAAGCCTACAATGAATACTACGACATCGCACAACAAACGAAGACAACCGATCTACGCAATCTTTTTCTTGTTTTGTCGCAAGAAGAACTAAGCCACAAACTGATTCTGGAAGAGGAGCTGGCAACGATTGGATAAAATCCATCGACAGACATTCGGTTGCATGATCTTCCACCCCAAACAACAGCCCCGATAGAAGATTCGAAATGGCTGTTTATGGGAAAAAGAGTACATTTGCATACACAAGGCGATGCCTTGGTCGCAACATACGTTTCTCATAACAGCAACCGACCATGTTTACAAAAAATACCTACCTCATCAAAGAACGCTTCGAACTACTCAAAGTGGTGGATCGTTACGACATTTTCGATGCCGAAACCGGCACTCTTGTGGCCTACGCCAAAGAGATGATTCCCGTATGGAAAAAGATGCTGCGCCTGCTCATAGACAAAAACCTAATGTCGACCACCATCGAAATTAAAGATGCTACCACCGAAGAGACCCGCTATACCTTACACCGGCCATTCACCTTTTTTCGCAAACGCGTGGAGATAAAAGACAGACAGGGCAACCCGCTCGGATTCTTCAAAAGCCGGATACTCACGCTGGGCGGAGCCTTCGATGTCTATACCGACGAGAATACAAAGATTGCAGAAGTCAAAGGGAGCTGGACTGGCTGGAACTTTACCTTCAAAGATATTCAGGGTAATGAAATAGGCCTCGTCACCAAGAAGTGGGCCGGTATCGGAAAAGAATTTTTCACCACATCAGACAACTACATGGTGAACATATCCGACCGATTTCCTCACAACCCCGAAATGATGGCGCTGCTCATCATTGCAGGGCTGGCCATCGATGTAGTGTATAAAGAGAAAGAATAACTCTATTCCATGTCGCAAATTGTTTATTTTTGCAGACAAATTTCCGAACAAACATTATGCTGAATCTCTATCGTGCATCGGCCGGATCGGGTAAAACCTACCGCCTGACTCAGGATTATATCCGTCTGCTTTTTGCCGACCGGCAGCCTTACGCCCACCGCCGTCAACTGGCAGTGACCTTCACCAACAAAGCCACCGAAGAAATGAAGCTCCGTATCATCACCGAACTCGACAGACTGGCACGTGGTGACGAATCGGGCTACCGCGAAGGTTTGATGCAACATTTCGGGCTGTCCTCCGACAAGGTGAACACCCGCGCGCACCACCTGCTCAAAGAGATTTTGCACGACTACTCCTCCTTCTCCATCAACACCATCGACCGCTTTTTTCAGCAGGTACTGCGCAGCTTTACCCGCGAAATCGGTCTGCATGGAGGCTACAACATTGAGATCGACACAGACGAACCGCTGACAACGGCTATCGACGGATTGCTCTTTTCGCTCGACCAGAAAGAGAACCGGCTGTTGCTCGACTGGTTGATGCAGTTTGCCCGCGAACGCATCGAAAACGGCAAGGGGTGGGACATCCGTTTCGCCATCCGATCGCTGGCCGGAGAGATTTTTAAAGAGCGTTACAAAAAGAAGTTGCCACTGGTACGCGAAAAATTACATAACCGCGAATTCCTCAACGGATACCGTCAAAAACTATATGCCATCACTTCTCGCTTCGAGAAAGAATTGAAACAAACCGGAGAAGAAGCGCTCACGCTGATGGCCCGCCACAATCTGACCCCGGCCGATTTCAAGGGCGGCAGCCGCTCGGCGCTGTTTACCTTCGAAAAACTGGCTGCAGGCGAAGCGAAAGAACCTTCGAATACCTTTCTGGCTTTGGCGGGCAACCCCGACAACTGGAGCACGAAAACTGCTCCGGCAAAAGCACAGATTGAAGCGGCATACCACGACGGGCTGAATGCTTTGGTAGAGAAAACCGCTTCCCTTTTTGGCGAAGCTTTTATAGAATACAAAACCGCCGACACCATCGGCCAACACCTCTACGCGCTGGGTATCCTCTCCGATATTGATAGTCGCATTCGACTCGACTCGGAAGAGAACAACCGACTACTACTGAGCGACACCACTGAACTGCTCAACCAGATTGTGGACGGCAGCGATACGCCGTTCGTCTTTGAGAAAACGGGAGTACATATCCACCACCTGATGATGGATGAATTTCAGGACACCTCGGCCATGCAGTGGCAAAATTTCAAGCCCTTGATGGATAACAGTCTGGCCTCGGGCAACGAAAACCTGATTGTGGGCGACGTGAAGCAGAGCATCTACCGCTGGCGTAACTCCGACTGGCGCCTGCTCGACCGCCAACTCTTCGACGATTTCGCCAACGGCCAGATTCACGAGGAGTACCTCAACGACAACTGGCGGAGTTGCCGCAATGTGATCGATTTCAATAACCTCTTTTTCGACCGCGCCTCGCTATTTCTGCAGCAGCTCTTCAACGACGACCTGCCCGAACATTACAGCGGCGACCTCGACCATCGCCTGCACGACGCTTACAAAGGATTGTTCCAACATTACTCGCCCAAAGCGGGTGAGGGTCACGTGGCGGTACGTTTTGTGGACAACGAAGAGAAACAGTGGAAAGAAAATGCGCTGGCGCAACTGCCCGCCATTATCGAACAGTGGCAGGACAAAGGCTTTGCGCTACGCGACATGGCGGTGTTGGTGCGCCGCAACAGCGAAGCCACCGAAGTGGTGGAATACCTGCTGCAATACAAAAACAGCGAACTGGCCCGCGAAGGCTACCGCTACGACGTGATCTCCAACGAAGCGCTGGTCATCGGCAACTCGCTGGCGGTGCGTTTTGTCATCGAAGCTCTCCGTTACATTCTGCGTCCCGACGACAAGCTATTGCAAACCCTTGTGCCCTATCTCTATTTCGTGCTGCATCAGGGAAAAGCACCGCACGAAGCGCTTGCGGCCTGTTTTGATGCAAACAGAGAGAATACACAAGTCGTTCGTGACGAACTGACGCGACTTATCAACGAAGGAACCAACCGCTCCATATTCGAATTGAGCGAAGAGTTGATCTACCTGTTCGGATTGAAAAACAGCGATGGAGAGGATGTCTACCTGCAGGCGTTTCAGGATATGGTGCATCAGTATTCTATCAAGGAGTCGGCGGGCATTGCTTCGTTCCTCGAGTGGTGGGAGGAGAAGGGTGCGCAAAAGACCATCTCCTCGCCCGAAGCGCAGGATGCCATCCGCGTGATTACCGTACACAAGTCGAAAGGGTTGGGTTTTGAAGCAGTGGTAATGCCCTTTGCCGACTGGTCGCTCGACAACAACAACCGCGACATTATCTGGTGCGAACCGACGGTGGCTCCCTTCAGCGAACTGGAGCTGACACCGGTGCAATACTCCTCGTCACTGGCAAAAACCATCTTCGCCGCCGACTATTTTGAGGAACGCATGGCCTCGTTTATCGACAACCTCAACGTGGCCTATGTAGCTTTTACCCGTGCCAAACAGGAGCTTATCCTGCTCGCGCCACAACCCAAACCGAATGCCAAAGGCGAAATCAAGGTGAGTTCGCTCGCTACCCTGCTCCACCGCTGCATCACCAACGAGTTGCCCTCCGAAAATATCCCGGCAGATGCAAAAGAGACTTGCCGTTCGTTCGCCCCGTTCTGGAACAACGAATCGCTGACGTTAAACATGGGAAATACCGCACAACAATCGTCCAAAGAGCGGAAAGATTTGCAGGTGCGCTATCGTTACGCACAAGCCATCGCCCCCATCAGTCCCATTGCGGTGAAATACAAGGGAACGGATTATTTAGACAAAGAGGCTTCGTCGCGAACATTGTCCATTAATTACGGATTACTGATGCACGAAGTGCTGCACAACATCCGCCACGAAGGCGACGAGCAGCGTGCCATTGCCGATATGGAACGTACGGGACGCATCACGGCCAACGAAAAAGAGGAGATTACCGCCATGTTCGACCGGTTTTGGAAAATAGAGGGCATCCGGAAGTTCTTTGCCCCCGGCTTGCGCATCCTGAACGAGACATCCATCTTTACACCCGACGGCAAGACCTATGTACCCGACCGAGTAGTTCTTTCCGACGGACATGCCACCATTATCGACTACAAGTTCGGACATGAACAGCCCCGCTACCGCCAGCAAGTGCTTAATTACAAAAACTTAGTAAATAAAATGGGCTATCCCGCCACAGCATACCTTTGCTATGTGGAGCAGAATAAATTAGAGAAGGTGGAGTGAATCGGTTTGAACGCGAATGAGGCAAGCAAACACAAATAATTTGCAGTGATTGATCCACATTATTCGTGTACTGCAGTTCAGTGTCAGCGACACGACAGACTTATAACATCCCCGATCAGATTGATTATTGTGTACCGTAATTACGGAAGAGCATGTTACCAATTTCTACCAAATCTCAAAAAAAATACCTACCTTTGATCCAGAATCATTGTTTTTAGAAACAATTATATTTCAATCGTTTACACAACTCACTCGCGCAAAAGAGAAGCTCTTGCCTTGTGATCCCGGAAATAAATCCCGCCTTGTATGACAACAACCGAGCAGCAATTTGACTCCGTTATCAAAACCTGTCGCGATATTTTTGCCAAGAAGCTGACCGACTACGGTACTTCGTGGCGCATCATGCGACCCTCTTCGGTTACCGACCAAATATATATTAAAGCCAACCGCATCCGCAGCCTCGAAACCAAAAAGGAGGCAATGGTGGATGAAGGAACGCGCGGCGAATGGATTGCCATCGTCAACTACGGTGTCATCGGATTGATTCAGCTGGCGCTGGATTATGCCGATCAGCCCGACCTCTCGTCGGAAGAGGCTTTGGCGCTTTACGACAAATATATTCAGCAGACCAAAACGCTGATGATGGCCAAAAACCACGATTACGGCGAAGCATGGCGACTAATGCGGGTCAGCTCGTACACCGATATTATTCTGCAAAAACTCAACCGCACCAAGCAGATCGAGTCGAACAACGGCGAAACATTGATCTCAGAAGGCATCGATGCCAACTATTCAGACATGATAAACTATGCTATCTTTGCATTGATTAAAATAGATAACCCGATTTGAGGATATGAAAATGTGAAGATTTGAGAATTAAAACACATTCTCTGGCATTTCCGATTTAATCTCCACATCCTCAAATTTTCAAATTTTCAAATTAAGATTATGAATTCCCTACAAAAAAATACACTTCGGATGCTACGCTGGCTCTTCGGCGCGGTGTTCGTGTTTTCGGGCTTCGTAAAAGCCATCGACCCACTGGGTGGTTCCTACAAATTTCAGGACTACTTCGCCGCCATGGGTCTCGAAAGCCTCAGTGCGTTTGCTCTGGTACTTTCCGTTCTGCTCTCTGCCTTGGAAATGGTCATCGGGCTGAATCTCATTACCGGCATCCGCCTGAAAGAAACTTCGTGGATTGCCCTGCTCTTTATGCTCTTCATGACAGGACTCACAGCGTGGATTTACAAAGCCAATCCGGTGCATGACTGCGGCTGTTTTGGCGATGCGTTGGTCATCAGCAACAAAGCTACTTTCTTCAAGAATATTGTGCTGCTGGCGATGATTATCGGAATCATTGTATTGCGCAAGCATCACACTACATCACTCAAACCGCTGTCGGAATGGATTCTGGTAGCGTTTTCGTTCTTCAGCGTGCTGACCTTGTCGCATTTCAACTACAACTACCTGCCGATGGTCGATTTCCGTCCCTACAAGATCGGGGCTAACATCCCCGAAGGAATGAAAATTCCCGAAGACAAACCGGGTGACGAATACGCCACCACGTTTATTTACGCGAAAAACGGGGTAAAGAAAGAGTTTTCCATCAACAACTATCCGGCCAACGACAGCACCTGGAAGTTCGTCGACCAGAAGACGGTGTTGGTAAAAGAGGGGTACAAACCGCCCATTCACGACTTTTCAATTCAGAGTCCGACAAATGGCGAAATTACTGACATTGTACTTGCCAACAAAGGTTATTCGTTTCTATTGGTAGCGTACGACCTGAACAAAGCCGCAACCAATCGGTTCGACAAGATCAACGCCATTGCCGACTTTGCAAAGAAAAATAACTATCCGTTCTACTGTCTGACCGGTTCGGCCGGCAGCGACGTGGACGATTTCATAAAAAAAACAGGACTGAAAGCTGAGGTTTGTAATGCCGACCCCACCATGCTGAAAACAATGATTCGTTCCAATCCGGGACTGATTCTGTTGCACAACGGCACGGTGGTCAATCACTGGCCCAACGGCTGGCTGCCATCGTTCGACAAGCCACTGAACAGTGATCCGAAGGACGAAATACCGTTCCTCCCATCGTGGTTGCTGGTTGTGGCGGTGGCAATTGCATACTCGACCGCATTTATCGTCTTGCGGCAAATCCTAATAAAACGGTTTCAGAAATAAGAGAGATTTTTAATTTCCATCAATCAAATAAATACATTTAGACATGAGAAAGAACATTGTAGCAGGTAACTGGAAAATGAACAAAACCCTGCAAGAAGGCGTGGCTTTGGCCAAAGAATTGAACGAAGTTTTAGCATCCAAAACTCCTAAGTGCGACGTAGTAATCGGCACTCCGTTTATCCACCTCGCAGCTGTTGCCGCAACCGTCGATACAAAGAAGATCGGTGTTGCTGCTCAAAACTGTGCCAACAAAGAATCGGGTGCTTATACCGGCGAAGTAAGTGCATCTATGGTAAAATCTACCGGTGCTGAATACGTAATCCTCGGCCACTCCGAACGTCGCGAATACTACAACGAAACCAGCGCTATCCTGAACGACAAAGTTGCTTTGGCTTTGGCTAACGGTCTGACTCCGATCTACTGCTGCGGTGAAGCACTCGACATTCGTAACGCTGACAAACAAAACGAATTCGTAAAAAATCAGTTGGAAGAAACTATCTTCAACCTCAGCGCTGAAGATTTCAAGAAATTAGCTATCGCTTACGAACCGATCTGGGCTATCGGTACCGGAGTAACAGCTTCTACAGCTCAGGCTCAAGATATGTTGAAATTTATCCGTAGCATCATCGCCGAAAAATTCGGTCAGGAAATTGCCAACAACACTTCTATCCTTTACGGTGGTAGCTGCAACGCCAAGAACGCTCCCGAACTGTTCGCTCAACCCGACATCGACGGCGGTTTGATCGGTGGTGCTTCGTTGAAAGCAGCCGATTTCGTTGCAATTATTGACGCATTTTGAAAAAGTAGGCAGGAGATAGTAGCCAGTAGTTAATTGGCATATTAACATATTAACATATTATCAAATTGTCATATTGCATTGGCGCGGAGATACAAGGTTCGCTTTGTAGCTTCGCGTCTTTTTTTCTACCTTTACCGTATGGAAAACGAACTTGCTAAACAGGTGAATATCGGCAAGGTAGTAGCTGCCAAACTCAACGAAGTGGGCATCTCTACGCCGGAAGAACTCCGGGCGCTCGGCAGCAAACAGGCATTCCTCCGTTTGCAGACGGTAGACAGCGGAGCCTGCCTGCACGAACTGATGGCGCTCGAAGGAGCGATTCGCGGCATCCGCAAGTACGATCTTCCCGAAGAGGTAAAAACCGACCTGAAACGTTTCCATCAATTGTCTCAAAAGAATTTATCGGAATAAAATTTAGTCTAATATACTCTTTGAGTATCATTTCTAACCCCTCCGCTTCGCTCGTCCCCTTTAGCAAAAGGGGACACCACTCAAGTCGAAGCTTTCTGCTAATTGTTATGTTTTTCAATGCAAGCAGATTCATCTCCCCTTTTGATAAAGGGGAGTACCCCACAGAGGGTAGGGTTAGATAAAATCTTGGTTTGCTTTTTAACCACTCAAATAAGAATTTATCTGTGAATCAGTTAGAAGAACTTCTCTCGCATCTCAATGAAAGTCAGCGGCAGGCGGTTGCCTACAACGAAGGACCGTCGTTAGTTATCGCCGGTGCCGGCTCGGGCAAAACCCGCGTGCTGACTTACAAAATAGCATACCTGCTGTTGAGCGGTCTGCACCCCTCGTCTATTCTTGCGCTCACCTTCACCAACAAGGCAGCCCGTGAGATGAAGGAGCGCATCGCCACGTTGGTGGGTCGTGACAAGGCCAAATGGCTCTGGATGGGCACATTCCACTCTATTTTTTCGCGCATGTTGCGTGCCGAAGCCGAAAAACTTGGATTCACGTCGGGATTTACCATCTACGATACGGCCGACTCCAAGAGTCTGATCAAAACCATTGTCAAGGAGCTGCAACTCGACGAGAAGCTTTATAAACCCGCCTCCATTCTTGGACGCATCTCGTTTGCCAAAAACAACCTGCTTACTGCCGATAAATACCAGAGCAACGGAGATTTGTACAAAGCCGATAGCGCCGCACGCATTCCGCGTACCGGCGATATTTATGCGCTTTACGCTTCACGTTGCCGTCAGGCCAACGCCATGGATTTCGACGATTTGTTGCTCTATACCAACATCCTTTTTCGCGATTTTCCTGAAGTGCTGGACAATTATAGGCAACGCTTTGCATTTATTTTGGTCGATGAGTATCAGGACACGAACTTTTCCCAGCACCTTATTGTAAAACGGTTGGCTGAAAAGCACCAACGCATTTCGGTAGTCGGCGACGATGCGCAGAGCATCTATTCGTTCCGCGGAGCAAACATAGACAATATTCTGAAATTCAAAAACCACTTCCCGGAAAGCAAACTATTCAAACTGGAACAGAATTACCGTTCTACCCAAAATATTGTGGCGGCAGCCAATAGCCTGATTCAGAAAAATAAAACGCAAATTCAGAAAAACGTTTTTTCCGAAAATGACAAAGGTCAGCGTATCGGGGTGTTCAGCTCCATGACCGATACGGAAGAGGGGTTCATCATTGCCAACAAGGTTTCAGAAATCCATCTCACGCAGCATCATTCGTTCAACGATTTTGCCATTCTCTACCGCACCAATGCCCAGTCGCGTATCTTTGAGGAGGCGCTGCGCAAACGCAATATTCCCTATAAAATTTACGGTGGACTTTCGTTCTACCAACGCAAGGAAATCAAGGATGTACTGGCCTATTTCCGGTTGGTCATCAACCCCTACGACGAGGAGGCGCTGAAACGTGTCATCAACTATCCGGCGCGCGGTATTGGCGATACAACCGTCGGCAAGATTTCCGATTGCGCGCATCTGCATCATGTCTCCATGTGGGAAGTGCTGAGCGATCCGCTGCAATTCAACCTGGCAGTCAATGCCGGAACAGCCGGTAAACTCTCGAAATTCCGCGATCTGATCTTCTCGTTCATCGAGAAATCGCCACAACTGGATGCTTACGAGATGGCACAGGAGGTGGTCAAAGGAGCGGGCATCATGGCCGACGTCAGTGTCGACACCTCCCCTGAGAACCTCAGCAAACAGGAGAACCTACACGAATTGGTAAACGGTATGCACGAATTCTGCGAACAGCGGGTTAACGATGGCGAAACCGAAATCGGATTGGTTTCATTTATGTCGGATGTCGCATTGCTCACTGATCAGGATAACACGAACAACGAAGATGCCGAAAAGCTCACCATGATGACCATCCACTCGGCTAAAGGGCTTGAGTTTCGCAATGTATTTATTGTGGGAATGGAAGAGGGATTGTTCCCGTCGGGATATGTGGATAGCGAAAGTGAAGTGGAAGAGGAACGCCGCCTTTTCTACGTAGCCATTACCCGCGCCGAAGAGCAGTGCTTTATCAGTTACGCCAAAAGCCGCTTCCGCAACGGCCAGCTCAACTTTCAGAACCCAAGCCGTTTTTTGGGCGACATCGACCAGCAATACCTCGATCTGCCCGTTGATTACAAAACGATGTACGGCAGAGGGCAGGAACGCAGCATCGATAAAGAACGGGAACTGTTCCGTTCACCGTCTGCTTACAATCGTTCGCAACCGGCATCGACCACTGTTGGACTGCATGAAACCAACCGCTGGAAAAAACTGGAAAATACGCCCGATGCTCCGGCACAAGCCGTTCAATCGGCCAGCGGCATAGCCATTGGAAACACCGTCCGGCACGATAAGTTCGGTATGGGTCAGGTCGTCAATATTGAAAACGTGGATGGCAACAACAAAGCCACCGTCGATTTCGGAACCAACGGCACACGCGCATTGTTGCTGAAATATGCCAAATTAGAAGTAATCCGATAGAGTAGATAGTAGTCGGTAGTTTGTAGTCAGTAGCCGACAACTACAAGAAAAAGGCACAAGAAAAACGATTCGTCATTTTCCTTGTGCCTTTTACCTTATACCTTTTACCTCACTTAGGAGTGAAACACCAGCATTGGAGTGTCGGTATGGAAAATCATTTTGTGCGCCACACTCGGATTGAAAAGGTGCGTAAACAAACTTCGTTTTCTCGAGTTGAGCGAAATCAGACCGATATTTTTTGTCTGAATGACCGTTTGAAGCTCCGTCAACAAATTATCGTCCTTGATCGATAAGAATTCAAAATCCAACTCCGGATAGTTTTTTGTGAAATAGTCGGCAATTCCCTTCAGCTGTTCCTTATTCAAGGTCTTTTCTTTATGCGGCTGAATATGAGTCAGGAACATTTTGATTTTGAATGGTTTCAAAAATTGCATCATCTTATCGAAGGCCAACAGATCTTTCTGATCGAAGCCACTGGCAAACGCAACATTGTACACGCCATCACCATCAAACAGAGAGACATTTTCGGGCACAGCCAACACCGGCACACGGCTACGGTCAATTATCTCTGCCGTTACACTTCCTATCAGATCGGCCTCTTTCTGGTCTTTTCCACGCGTCCCCATCACAACCAAAGCCGGCTCACATTCTTTAATATACGAGAGGATTGCATCCTCTGGCACACCCTCTTTCAACTCACAAGTAAACGACACGGAAGGTAGTTCGCTCTTCTGCATTTTGCGCTTCAGCAGGTTAGTCAGGTTTTCCAAATCGCCTTCCGCCTTCCGGATAATCTGTTTCACCGCCTCATTTTCATAAATGTCATACGAGAGCGTTTCGGTAAGTTGTGCTATCGAAAACACCGGACTATAGTAAGCATGCAGCACAACGACCTTGGCACTGAGTAGTTTTGCCATGCGAAAACCAAATTCGCACGCACGAATCGAATAATCCGAAAAGTCGACCGGAATCATTACCACCGGAACCTGCGGTTTATTCAATATGTCCACGCCGCTTCTTTGTGCGGTTTCCATCTCCTCAATCACCTGTAGTGCATGAGCCAAATCCTTTTCGTTGATCCGTACTCTTACACCGGCGGCCACCTGAGGATGATCTTCACTCACCCTGTGCAAATGAGCTTCGATTCCTACCCGTTCAAGTAGGGTTTTCAGCACTTGTGCACGTTCGTAGGTATGAATGGCTACTGTTACATAATTCGTTTCCATAACACTATTTTACAAAATTATTACTTACCCCGATATTGCAAATATAAGACAAAAAATGACATTGTGAGACTCTCTCCAATTAATATTTTCTAATCTTTTTACTATCAATACTTGACAGAATGAAAAATTATTCTCAATTTTGAAGTCAATTTCACACTTTAACTTAGCGGGAAAACCATGAGCGAGTTCAAACAAAGAGAGGGCAGGGAAAATAAAGAGAAAGACATCGTGTTTTCCAAGGCAATTAAAGCGGGCAAACGCATTTATTACTTAGATGTTAAGCAAAGTCGAAATGATGACTTTTATATTGCCATCACAGAAAGTAAAAAGCTTGTTTCCGGATTGGATGCCTCCCAAATTGTCTCTTTTGAAAAGCATAAAATATTCCTCTACAAAGAAGATATTAGGAATTTTATGGCCGGTTTGCAAGATGTAGTTGACGTCACAACCCAGAAAAACAGCCAAAAAGCAACTCCCGTACCCGACCTTTCCGAAGACGCCGACGATAAATAACCCGTCCGGGTTACCTGCTATAGTATTAAAAGCATTTGCAAATCAACTAATTTCGAAGTCCAAGACTGAATACACCACTACTGCAGTCGTCTATTACAATTTGTTGATTTGCATCCAACCGCATATTAACAAATGAAAAGTTTCGCAAGCGACAACTACTCGGGTATTCATCCCGACATACTACAAGCCATTACAGAGGCCAATCAGGCACATGTCTCCTCTTACGGCAACGATCCTTATACCGCCAAAGCCGAACAGCTGTTTCAAACTATTTTCGGCAAGGAAACCGAAGTCCTTTTTGTATTCAACGGCACGGGAGCCAACATTACGGCGCTTCAATGTGCCACACAGTCGTTTCACTCCATCCTGTGCTCCAGAACAGCGCATATTAACGTCGATGAGTGCGGAGCGTTGATGAAAGCAACTGGCTGCCAGTTGCATACAATCGACACGCCGGATGGCAAGTTGACACCCGAGCTGCTGACGCCGTTTCTGTGCGACATCGGCAATATTCATCACACACAGCCTCGGGTTATTTCCATCACACAATGTACCGAAGTAGGCACCGTCTATTCGCGGGAAGAACTAACCGCGCTCTGCGACTTTGCACACCAGAACGGGCTCTACGTCCATCTGGATGGCGCCCGCATTGCCAATGCGTTAGTCTCTCTCGGTTGCAATGCCAAAGCAGCCACCGTTGACTGCGGTATAGACATTATGAGTTTCGGAGGCACCAAAAACGGACTGATGATTGGCGAAGCGGTCCTGATTTTTAATAAAAGTCTTGCCACCAACGCGCAATTTGTTCGCAAACAACTGGGACAGCTATTCTCTAAAATGCGCTTCATTTCGGCTCAGTTCGTTGCTCTGCTCGAAAATGACCTATGGCTCCGGATGGCAAGCCACTCCAACGCCATGGCTCAACTGTTGGCCCGCGAAGTAAGTACCATTCCGCAGGTGAAAATCACGCAAAAGGTCGATGCCAACGGTGTGTTCGCGCTTATTCCTCAGGCTATTGTAGAACCGCTCGAAAAAGAGTTTCCGTTTTATCTGTGGGATGAGCAAACGTGTGAAGCCCGCTGGATGTGTTCGTTCGATACAACTGAAGAAGAAATTATTACTTTTGTAGATCGTATCAGAGTGTTGTGCCGGTAACGAAATACCGATCCCGGCATTTGTCGCAAGCAATGGCTCGACTGTCTATTGTTCATTATTCCGAAAATTATCTAGCTTATGAGCAATGTTGTGAGATTTAATGCTGTGGAAGAGCGCATCATAACGCTCAGAGGGACAAACGTCATTCTTGATTTTGACGTTGCATTATTGTATGGCGTCGAGACCAAACGCATCAATGAAGCTGTAAAAAATAATTCTGACAAATTTCCCGAAGGATATGTATTGCAGACGACTGATGAAGAGATGAAAGAATTGCGGTCGAAATTTTCGACCACAAATATGTCCCGGGTCAATTGCAAAGCCTTTACAGAAAAAGGGCTGTATATGCTGGCTACTATCTTAAAAAGTGCACAAGCAACTCAAACGACCATTGCCATTGTAGAAACATTTACCAAAATACGTGAATTATCACGCACCGTTGCCGAACTATCCGACGCAAAAGATGAGTCCAGACAAAAATCACTAATGCAACACGGTGGTGAGATTTTTTCTGAAATTATCGGTAACGATCTGCATGTTTGCGATACGGAAACAACGGTAGAACTGAATTTCGCCGTTCTTAAGCTCAAACATACCGTTAAACGAAAAGAAAAATAGATTTGCATTTTCCAAAAAGTTGCAATTATTCACATTAAACCATTCAATATCTTGTTTTTCTCATCAATCATAGGACAAGAGCCCATCAAAAAGCGGCTTATCGCGACAGTGGAGGAACAGCGCATCCCGCATGCCTTGTTGTTGTGTGGCGGCGAAGGTATTGGCAAATTACCGCTGGCAATTGCTTTTGCGCAATACGTCTGTTGCGAACACCGCACGCCGACCGATTCGTGTGGCGTGTGCCCTTCGTGTGTCAAATTTGCCAAGCTGGCTCACCCCGACCTTCATTTTGTTTTTCCCATCATCAAGCCCGAAGGAAAACAATCGGTCGTATGCGACGACTTTATTGCCGAGTTCCGTAATTTCGTACTGGAACATCCCTACGGCACCGTTAACGAATGGATCAACGGGATTGGTTCTGGGAAACAGGGGATGATTTACGAAGCCGAAAGCGGGGAAATTTTACGCAAACTGAGTCTGAAAACATACGAATCGGAATACAAGGTGATGATTATCTGGCAACCGGAAAAGATGAATATCACCTGTGCCAACAAATTATTGAAGATTTTGGAAGAGCCGCCCGAGAAGACACTTTTCCTGTTAGTATCCGAGATGCCCGATATGCTTCTGACTACCATTCAATCGCGTACACAGCGGGTCAACATACCGCAAATCGAACGAGCAGACCTCGAAGAAGCGCTGCATAAGAATTTCTCGCTTACACCCGAATCGGCAGCCAATGTTGCTCGCATTGCCAACGGGAATTACCGGAAGGCAGAGGAGATGATCGAATCGAGCGACGAAAATCAATTCAACTTCGAACAGTTCGTTTTCCTGATGCGCACGGCCTATGCCCGCAAAGTAAAGGAGATGAAACAATGGTCGGAAATGATGGCCAAAATCGGACGCGAAAGACAAAAGAGTTTTTTCGTATATGCCCAAAAGATGGTACGTGAAAATTTTATGCTCAACCTGCACGAAGAAGAACTTAATTATCTGAACAACAATGAAGAAAACTTCTCGCAACGATTTGCTCCTTTTATCAACGAACACAATATAGAAGCCATCATGACCGATCTGGCTTTGGCCGAACGACACATCGAAGGCAACGTGCAAGCCAAAATGGTCTTTTTCGATTTATCACTGAAATTCATCGTTTCATTGATAAAAAAATAGTAACTTTGCCTTTTCAATCAGACAATTAAATTGTTTTATGAGCCAAGCGCTCAGGAAAGGTTGAAGGAGCTACACAGCTAAATTGCCTGATATCGGTTCCTGACCACTAAAACTTCTGACTACTACACAATGGATTTTACTTTAGATAACGGCGGCTGCAAAATGAACAAAAAAGGATGCTGCCACAATTCAGAAAAAAAACTCAGCGTCTTCGACTGGCTCTGCGACCTTCCTGAAACACAGGATGATTGCGACTTCGTGGAAGTGCAATTCAAAAATACGCGGAAAGGATATTTCCTCAACAGCACCAAAATCAAGCTCGAAAAAGGAGATGTAGTTGCTGTGGAATCATCTCCCGGACATGATATAGGCGAGGTAACCCTCATCGGCCGTTTGGTACAGTTGCAAATGCGCAAAAACGGTATTAATCCTCAAAAAACCGAGGTACGCCGAATCTATCGAAAAGCACGTCCAGTAGATTTGGAAAAATACGAAGAGGCCAAAGCCAAGGAACATGCCACCATGATAAAGGCGCGTAAAATTGCCGAAAATCTCCACCTGAACATGAAGATCGGCGATGTGGAATATCAGGGTGACGGCAACAAAGCGATCTTTTACTACATTGCCGACGAACGGGTCGACTTCCGCCAACTCATCAAAGTATTGGCCGAAGAGTTCGGTATTCGTATCGAGATGCGGCAAATCGGAGCACGTCAGGAAGCAGGTCGTATCGGTGGCATTGGGCCCTGCGGGCGCGAATTGTGTTGCTCGGGCTGGATGAGCAGTTTTGTCTCCGTGTCCACCAGCGCAGCCCGCTATCAGGATCTGTCCACTAACCCGCAAAAACTGGCCGGACAGTGTGCCAAACTGAAATGCTGTGTGAACTACGAGATGGATGTGTACGTCGATGCACAAAAAGATTTCCCCTCGAAGGAGATTCCCCTCGAAACTGTTACCGGCACCTTCTACCACTTCAAAACCGATGTTTTCAAACGTCAGATGGCCTTCTCTTCGGCTCCCGGAATACCAGCAAATCTGGTTACCCTTTCTGTCGACAGGGTAAAAGAGATTATTGCCATCAACCGTAAAGGAGGCAAGGTCGATTCGTTGGAAGGAAAGTCTCTGTCCGACAAACCGGTGCAAAGCATCGACTTTCAAAACGTGGTTGGACAAGACAGCCTGACCCGTTTCGATCAAAGCAAAAGCAAACACAAAAAAAGAAGAAATAAACCGAGACCCAATAAAGACAATGGTCAAAGAAATCGTCCACAGGACACATCAAAAGAGAATTAGAATTCTGTCGGCAGCACTCCTGTTACTGCTGATTGTCGCTTGCTCGCACAATTCAGTCTACAGCAACTATCAGCCTATTGCCGAAGCCGGATGGAACAAAGATAGTGTTGCCCGTTTTTCCGGCGACATTACCGAAACAGGCATGCCCTGCAACGTGCTGGTCAATATTCGACACAACAATACCTATCCCTACCAAAATTTCTGGTTGTTCATCGCCACCACCTCGCCCGATGGAAAAACAACTCAAGATACCATCGAGTGTTATCTGACTGATAACCGGGGAAAATGGCTGGGAAGCGGACTTAGTTCTGTCTATAACATGCCGGTACTTTTCAAACCCAACACGGTGTTGAAACCTGGCAAGTACACATTTGCTATCCGTCAGGGCATGCGCGACGATGTACTGACCGGAATCACCGACATCGGAATAGAGATAGAAAAAAACAAGTAAAAAGGGATAAGGAGTAAGTAGAAAGTGGTAAGTCGTTAATGGTTAACGGTTCAAGGCAAATGGGATTAGGGATTAGGCACTAGACGCAAGATATTAGATACCAGATGGCAACAGTTCAGTTCCGGGTTGCTTGTACCTGTTTCCTAATTTCCGGAATAGAGATACCAATCAACCATTTATCTTGTACCTCTTATTTTCAAATTCAAAATATCATGCAACTTACAATTATCGGAGCAGGCAATATGGGAGGGGCGATTGCTCAGGGTCTGTTCAAACATAAAACAGCCGGAGACAACCTGCAAATAGTAGTTGCCAACCCCGGCCAAGCAAAACGAGATGCCATTGCTCCGTTCTGTGATGCAACCTTTGCCGACAATGCTCAGGCAGCAGCCAATGCAGACATCATCCTCATTGCCGTGAAACCCTGGCTGGTCGATCGGGTAATTGCTGACATCCGTCCTATAATAAGCCAACGTTCTCCGATTATTGTATCCGTTGCCGCTGGTGTTACCATAGAACGGCTACAGGAACAACTTGGACAACAACTCCCCACGTTTCGAGTCATTCCCAACACCGCTATCTCCATTGCAGAAAGCATGACACTGATTGCTCATCAAGATACAAATGACGAGCAGAACAAACTGATCGGATCCCTTTTTGAAAAGCTTGGCAAAATACTGTTTATTCCGGAATCGTTGATGAATGCCGGCACCGCACTTACCTCTTGCGGCATCGCCTACGCCTTGCGCTATATTCGTGCTGCTACCGAAGGCGGTGTTGAAATGGGCTTCCCGGCTGCACAGGCTAAAGAGATGGTTGCCCAAATATTGATCGGCGCTGCTCAACTGATTCTGCAAAACAATTCGCATCCCGAAGTAGAAATTGACAAGGTGACCACTCCGGGTGGCATCACCATCAAAGGCCTCAACGCTATGGAAGCCGAAGGTTTTACGAATGCCGTCATCAAAGGATTGAAGGCCAGTTTGATTTAGTCGGCATCGGCTTCAAACTACACGAAAAAACACACTTCCTTCCCATTTTGTTTCTCCACAAACAAGCGTATAAGGGCATAAAACAGTGACTTACCAACGTATATCTTATGAAAAAAGCAGCCTTAATATCCGGCATTACCGGTCAGGACGGATCCTTCTTAGCCGAGTTTTTAATTGAAAAGGGATACGAAGTACACGGCATTCTGCGTCGCTCCTCCTCGTTCAACACCGGCCGTATCGAACACCTCTACCTCGACGAATGGGTTCGCGATATGAAACGAACCCGCTTGGTAAACCTCCATTACGGCGATATGACCGACAGCAGTTCGCTGATCCGCATCATCCAGGAGACGCAACCCGACGAGATTTACAACCTTGCCGCTCAGAGTCACGTGAAAGTATCGTTCGACGTACCCGAATATACTGCCGAAACCGACGCAGTAGGTACACTACGAATGCTGGAAGCTGTACGCATTCTTGGCATGGAGAAAAAAACCAAGATTTATCAAGCCTCTACCTCGGAACTCTTCGGACTTGTACAGGAGGTTCCGCAAAAAGAGACTACCCCGTTTTATCCCCGCTCTCCGTACGGCGTTGCCAAACAATATGGTTTCTGGATCACCAAAAACTACCGCGAAAGCTACGACATGTTTGCCGTCAACGGTATTCTGTTTAACCACGAGAGCGAACGCCGCGGTGAAACTTTTGTTACCCGTAAAATCACACTGGCTGCAGCGCGCATTGCACAGGGATATCAGGACAAACTTTATTTGGGCAATCTCGACTCGCTTCGCGACTGGGGCTATGCCAAAGATTATGTGGAATGTATGTGGCTAATCCTGCAACACCACACCCCCGAAGATTTTGTAATTGCCACCGGCGAATACCACACCGTACGCGAATTCGCCACATTGGCATTCAAAGAGACAGGCATCGAACTACGCTGGGAAGGTAACGGCGTTGATGAAAAAGGTATCGATGTAGCTACCGGCAACGTACTGGTCGAAGTCGATCCGAAATATTTTCGCCCTGCCGAAGTAGAACAATTGTTGGGTGACCCTACCAAAGCGCGCACCCTGCTGGGCTGGAATCCCACACAAACCTCCTTCCCAGAACTGGTTCGTATCATGGTAGAACATGACATGAAGTTTGTAAAGAAATTGCATAACTAAGAAACAGGTATAAGTTGTAAGTGGTAAGGCATAAGTAGACTTTAATTTGCGTTACAGAATACTGCATTGCGAGCACTTACCACTTATTCCTTACAACTTTTTACTATGGATAAACGAGCAAAAATATATATCGCGGGGCACCGCGGTTTGGTGGGATCGGCGATCTGGAACAACCTGCTGCAAAAAGGATACACCAATCTGGTAGGTAAAAGCCACCACGAACTTGATCTGCTGGACGCCGTTGCAGTTCGTAACTTTTTTGATAAAGAACAACCCGATTACGTCATTTTGGCCGCGGCTCACGTGGGTGGCATTATGGCCAACAGTATCTATCGTGCCGACTTCATCTACAAAAACCTGCAGATTCAGCAAAACGTGATCGGCGAGAGCTTCCGCCACGAAGTGAAGAAACTGCTTTTTCTGGGTAGTACCTGCATCTATCCGCGCGATGCCGTGCAACCTATCAAAGAAACAGAACTACTGACGGCTCCTCTCGAATATACCAACGAACCCTATGCTATTGCCAAGATTGCAGGACTGAAGCTATGCGAAAGTTTCAATCTGCAATACGGCACCAACTACATCGCGGTAATGCCAACCAATCTCTACGGTCCAAACGACAATTTCGATCTGGAACGCAGTCACGTACTCCCAGCTATGATCCGTAAAATTCATCTCGGCAAATGCGTCAATGAGGATAACTGGGATGCAATTCGTAACGATCTTGATCTGCGCCCGGTAGAAGGCGTATCGGGCAAAAGCACCAAAGAGGAGATTCTTGCTGTTTTAGGTAAATACGGAATTACTGCCAATCGGGTGGAATTGTGGGGGACCGGCACACCTTTGCGCGAATTCCTCTGGAGCGAAGAGATGGCCGATGCCAGCGTTTTCGTTATGGAACAGGTAGATTTCAAAGACACCTATCAATCCGGCGACCGGGACATCCGCAACTGCCATATCAACATCGGTACCGGAAAGGAGATTTCCATCCGCGGATTGGCTGAACTGATCGCGAAGACCGTTGGGTACAATGGCAAGCTTTTCTTCAACAGCGACAAACCCGATGGCACTATGCGCAAACTGACCGACGTCTCCAAATTGCATCAACTGGGATGGCATCACCGCATCGACATCGAAGAGGGGGTGCAACGAATGTACGAGTGGTACGAGAACAAGGGATAAGAAACCAGGTAAAAGATTAATCTGTCACCATGAAGAAATGAAGGAATTAAAGAATGACTTTGAGCTTAATATCTTAATGGTAAAGGAGGTCACAAGGTGAATGGTAAACGATAAATGGCGAACGGCTCCGCGTATCTCGTATCTTGTATCTATTATCCGTTAATTTGCATCCACCACCTTGCATCTCATTTCCAATCTCTTATCACTTGTTTCTTATTATTTCCTACTACATTTTCATCTCTTTTTTCGTTAAAAATATTAGGCGTTATTGCCACTACCAAAACAAATGCTTACTTTTGCACACCAAAATTTAGAGACTGTCGTCCATGTAAAAATCGGGATATGATTGTTTTTCGGAGAACAGTATCGCCTTCTGTGCCACTAACCAAGATTATTTAACAGAAGGGCAGAAAAAGAAGCTGGCTTTACACGGAACTGCATTTGCAATGCATCCGGAGAATAAGTGTACAGGCGTAGTTTAACAAAAAAATGTACACCAGAATAGCGTTCTTTTAGTTTGCCCTGATAGCAGAATTGCATGCCGCCTTTCCTTTCGGATTCAGTTCGAAAGAACGGTTGCATAAAGAGTTCTTGGTCTTTCCTCTTTTTTACAGAAGGATTTTCCACCCTCTTTTAGTAAAGACTATTCGCGTTTTTCAGGTATTGACAACACTATCGGATAAAGTGTGATATGGAACATCTAACAATGATTCTTCATAAAAAAGAGCGCTTGTTACAGAATATGAGTCTATTCGAAATATTTGAGAGAAAATTAGCATAAAAAAGGTTACAATTTACATGAGAGGCATCGTATTAGCCGGAGGATCCGGCACCCGATTATATCCCATCACAAAAGGAGTAAGCAAACAGCTTCTTCCGATTTATGACAAGCCGATGATTTATTATCCGCTGTCGATTCTGATGTTGGCCGGGATACGGGAGATATTGATAATTTCAACGCCGCAGGATCTGCCCGGGTTTCGTCGTTTGTTGGGCGATGGTTCGGATTATGGCGTAACCTTTGACTACGCAGAACAACCTTCGCCGGACGGACTGGCGCAGGCATTTATCATAGGTGAAAAATTTATCAGCCAGGATTCTGTTTGTCTGGTGTTGGGTGACAATATTTTTTACGGACAAAGTTTTGGCAAGATGTTAGCTGAAGCTGTTGCTAATACAGATCAACAAAAAGCGACCGTATTTGGCTATTATGTTACCGATCCGGAACGTTACGGCGTAGCAGAATTTGACGCAGAAGGCAATGTTATTTCCATTGAAGAAAAGCCCCAACGACCTAAATCAAATTATGCGGTTGTCGGATTGTATTTCTATCCGAACAAAGTGGTAGAGGTTGCCCAACAGATTAAACCGTCTGCCAGGGGAGAGCTGGAAATAACAACTGTCAATCAGGACTTTTTAAAAGAGCAAAATCTGAAAGTTCAACTATTAGGCCGGGGTTTTGCCTGGCTGGATACAGGCACTCATGATTCTTTGTCGGAAGCTTCAACTTTTGTGGAGGTAATCGAAAAAAGACAAGGTCTGAAAATTGCATGTCTGGAAGAGATTGCATTCAAAAAAGGATGGATAACAAAAGAGCAACTGACCGCCCTCGCAAAACCGATGGAAAAGAATCAGTACGGCCAGTATTTATTGCAATTGGAGAAATAGTGACTGGTAATTGGTGACTAGTGAATAGAAAATAAAGTACACAGATTACTAATCTATAAAGAATCGATGAAATCGCATGAAGATTTAATTGTTTATCAAAAATCTCTGGATTTTGTTGTTTCAATTTATAAGATAGCTAATACGTTTCCTAAAAATGAAATATTTGGTTTAGCAAGCCAGATTACCCGTGCCGCGGTCTCAATTCCGTCGAATATTTCCGAAGGTGCAGGAAGTCAAACAAAGAAAGAGTTTCTGCAATTTCTTTATATTGCTCAGGGGTCAGCCAATGAAGTAGATACTCAGCTTGAAATTGCACTACGTTTACGATATATTGAGAACAAACAAGATATTTATCAGGAACTTATCAGTATAAAAAGAATGCTGGCGAATTTAATCAAATCGTGTAAAGTGCAAAATGTAACAAGTGATAAGTGACGATAAGTAACCAGTGACTAGTAACGAGCAATTTGTCTCCACTCACTATTCACCAGTCACTAATGGAAACATGAAAGTAATTAAAACTAACATAGAGGGGGTTGTCATTATCGAGCCCCGCATTTTCAAAGACAATCGGGGTTATTTCTTCGAATCGTTTTCGCAACAGGAGTTTGAAGAAAAGGTTTGTAAGACAACATTCGTACAAGACAACGAGAGTAAGTCTTCGTATGGGGTCTTGCGAGGGTTGCACTTTCAAAAGCCACCTTTCGCTCAAAGCAAATTAGTGCGAGTCATCAAAGGAGCTGTGTTGGATGTTGCAGTAGATATTCGTAAAGGGTCACCCACTTATGGACAACACGTAGCTGTAGAACTTACGGAAGAGAATCACCGCCAGTTCTTTATCCCGAAAGGATTTGCTCATGGATTCAGCGTTTTGACCGACGAAATAATCTTCCAGTACAAATGTGATAATTTCTATGCTCCCCAACACGAAGGAGCTCTGGCTTGGGATGACCCTGAATTGGCAATCGACTGGCAAATTCCGGCGGATAAAATTACCTTATCGGAAAAAGATAAATGTCACCCAAAATTGAAAAAGCTAGACTCTCCATTTGCGATCTGAGTGACAAGCGATCAGTAACTAACAAACATGAATTACAAAAAAAACATACTTATCACCGGCGGCGCCGGATTTATCGGATCGCATATTGTTCGGCTGTTTGTCAATAAATATCCCGATTATCATATTATCAATCTGGATAAGTTGACCTATGCCGGCAATCTGGAGAATTTGAAAGATATTGAAGATAGACCGAATTATACATTTGTCAAAGCTGATATTTGTGACTTTGATGCGATAATAAGTCTTTTCAAACAATATACTATTGACGGCGTTATTCATCTGGCAGCAGAGAGCCATGTGGATCGCAGTATTAAAGATCCCTTTACATTTGCACGTACCAATGTAATGGGCACCCTGTCATTGCTACAGGCAGCAAAACTCAGCTGGGAGGCTGATTTCAGCAACAAACTGTTTTACCACATCTCCACCGACGAAGTATACGGTGCTTTACAAATGGACGATTCATTCTTTGTAGAAACGACCAAATATAATCCTCACTCTCCTTACTCGGCCAGTAAGGCAAGCAGTGACCATTTTGTCCGGGCTTTCCACGACACTTACGACATGCCCACCGTTGTTACCAACTGCAGCAATAATTATGGACCTTATCAGTTTCCAGAGAAATTGATACCTTTGTTTATAAATAATATTGTCACTAATAAGCCGCTACCGGTATATGGCCAAGGAGAGAATGTACGTGACTGGCTCTATGTAGAAGATCACGCACGTGCCATCGATTTGATCTTCCATAAAGGAAAAGCCGGAGACACCTACAATATAGGCGGCTTTAACGAATGGAAAAACATCGACCTGATAAAAGTAGTTATTAAAAAAGTAGACAAACTGCTCAATCGCCCCGAAGGCACATCGGAAAAATTGATCACCTATGTTACTGACCGAGCCGGACACGATCTGCGGTATGCGATAGACTCTACCAAGCTAAAAACAGAATTAGGATGGGAGCCCAGTTTTCAATTTGAAGAAGGGATTGAAAAGACCGCACAATGGTATATGGATAATCGTGAATGGATGGAAAATATCACGTCGGGAGAGCACCTAAATCATCAAAAAATATGTTTTCTGAAGGCACTCACATTTGCTGGAGGACTCGTATACTGACTATTCTGAACAGCAAAATCTATGTCTCTGCAATTTTTTCTTACTTCCTATTTTCTCGTTTCTAATCTCCAGTTCCCCTCATTTTTTCGTTAAAAATCTTATGGGTTATTGCCGCTACCAAAACAAATGCTTATTTTTGCACACCAAAATTCAGGGACTGTTATCCACGCAAAATGCCGAAATACGATTATTTGTGGAGAATCGCCCTACCTTCTGTGCCACTAACCAAGATTATTTAACAGAAGGGCATAAAAAGAAGCTGACTTTACACGGAATTGCGTTTGGGATGCATCCGAAAAGTCGCTGTACAGGTGTAACTTAACCAGCAAATGTACAACTAGGATAGCGTTCTTTTTAGATAGCCCTAATAGCGGAATTGCATACCGTCCCTCCTTTCAGATTCTGTTAGGAAGCAGATAATTGCATAAAGAGATCTTGGGTATTCCTCATTTTTACAGACGGATTCTCCACCTCTCTTTTCGTAAATACTATTTCCGTTATTCAGATATCGACAACACTACCGGATAAAGTGTTATCCCTAGCATTAAAAGAACGTAATCCTACGATAAGTGTCCGTATGGAGCTATTTTCCTTAGCAGTCGAAACTTGCACATTTATGAACGAAAACACACGGTTGTACAACTTCAAAGACGAAGAAGTGCTGGTAATTGGGATGATTATGGTCTCTAATTATTGACGTGATCATGTCATCGCTGCTTTACAATGAGACGCTTATTGCCTGTTTCGAGCAGACCACTACTAACGAGGAGGAAGCTAGTCGATCTGCAATCGAAAAACTTGATGAAAAAGAGATTACCGACAAGATACACAACGAATACAGGGCTGCGGACTTCACTCGATTATTTGGGAGATTCTGTATGTAAAGGAGGTAAAGAGTTTCCGCTTGCCTCGCCAATTTCGGTATTGTTTCCTCAAAGAGCAGAATCAGAGGATTGGATGCCGCATGCATAACGAACGGTGCTACCTCGGTGTTGCTGAATATTGCCAATTACAAGGCACTGCCCGCGGGAAGAGATCTGACCAATGAGAAGGTGCAGGCGTTGAAAGACACCCAAAATTCTATCCAGGCAGATAAGACACAAAAGAGTGAAATTGCCAGCTATCGTAAAATAATGATACAGGGTAATATCGGAAACTGAACGGCTCCTATGTGGCGATAAGAGATATATTAGATACCGGCGCGCTTTACCGGCACACCGACCCTGCTAAAACAAAAGATTACACATTCGTGAGTTGCAAAAGTGGGCACAAGCAAAACAAAGTCCGATCAGAACAAACCCACTGCTACCGATACCGCAAAGTAAACCGGACTAAAAACGGATGGAGGAGCGATATAAAGTCCTTCCCTCGGATTTTAGGAAAAGAGAAAATGAAGAAGCGAAATGGTGAAAAAGGGAGGAACTCTGGATACTATAGTCGGAACGATGCGAATGTTTTTCGAAAAGCTGTAAACGAAATTCGAAAAAGCGCTAATTGCATTAAAAGCATAAAAACAATCGTTAACCGACAAAGAAACTTTATAATTAAACCATCCTGAGTTTGGAGGTATGTCAATTTCAGTAAGTGATGACACAATTAAAGCAATACCAACCAGAACCTGTGAAATCAATCTATTTAAAAGCGATCTGAAGTTATCTTTCATTGCATTTGCTCTTTCTATACAATAGCGTTGTTCATAGAACAATTCATCTAAAAAAATATCGTCTGTATTGGTTCCATTATGTGATTTGATTGCAATATTGGGAATTATTTCATAAGAAACACAGAATTACCTGAATTTCATAGAATCAAACCCTGCGTCAGCATTAAGGAAATGGACATCAACTCTTATCTTGGATTTATCCAGTGTATTAAGAATATCGGTAAAGCGTTCTTTTATTTGGTGTAAATTATTATGGTTATCTACTATCGGATCTGACATGCTAATGGGATATCTTACTTGTATGCAAGATAAAGAGCATTGTTGGTTGTCTTCCTTTTCTGTCGATCTTGATAAGCAAACCTATTCTCCTCCGCGTAAAGCGGTGGTACGGCTACCATCCAGGTCAGCGCTGAACATACCAAGGGATCTCTATATCTGCGTAATAGATAGCCAATATTTGCCTAATGAGTTCTGACTTACATTACTTTCAAAAATAGTCAAATACAATTTTATAATATAACAATCGAAAAATAAACTTTTAACAAACATCCTATACAATTAATAATCTCGGTAATATCACTCTTTATCCTGAACCCTCTTTTGGGAACTGGCAGATATCGCGTTATTTCTTTATTTATCGTATTTTTGTCGAGTACTTTGTACATGGGAAAAGTGTAGTTTTGTGCATTTGCTACTCATAAAACGGGGATTCCCTTTTTTAGTATTTACATTTGCAAAAGTCACGATGACTTCAATAAAAGTAACATTCCGTCACACAGAGTAAAACAGTAGTATAATGTAAAAATGACAATTAACGAGATGCTTGACTCATCCAAAGTAACTTTTCTGTATTAGGCTCTGGGTTACTCTTGAACTTTATAAGAGTCTGAAGGATAGAATCAAAAGGATCTGTTTGTAGTCAAGGAGCTCAGCGTTATATATAGTACCAGAGTAATACAATGTATATTAATAAAAACGCTGTGAATCAAGTCTCAGAGTAACTAATCACTTGAAAGACACCAAAAGTAGCTGTAAAACTACAAAGTAAATGTCTCTTATAGAGACGTAAGAGTTTGTCTTCTAATTTTAAGCAATTTGGAAGAAAGAGAGTTTTTGTTAATATTGGCGAATTATATAAAATAAATATACATAAGGAAGGTGCATGATAAATATTATTGATAAATCAAAATGTTGTGGCTGTAATGCCTGTGGTGATATATGTCCTAAAAATGCAATTATATTCAAAACAGATATTGATGGCTTTTGGTATCCTGAAGTTAATAAAGAGAGATGCATCAATTGTCATTTATGCGAAAACATTTGCCCTATTATTAATGTAAATGAATTAAAGAAGAATGATTTCCAGAGACCTATTTGTTATGCCGCCGAGCATAAAAACATTGAAGTTATATTCGATTCTACCTCTGGTGGTCTTTTCTCAGCCTTAGCTGACATTATGTATAAGGAAAAAGGGTTCGTTGGTGGGGCTATTTTCAATAGCGACTTCTCTGTGAGTCACCATATTTCGAACGACAAGCACGATTTGGCCAAGTTGCGGAGTAGCAAATATCTGCAGAGTAACAATGAAGGTTTTTTTAAAAAGGTACGTGATTACCTCAAAGCAGGAGAAAAAGTTTTAGTTTGTGGATGTCCTTGCCAGATGGCAGCTATGAGATCATTTCTCGGTAAAGATTACGATAATCTTATTATATCGGACTTTGTTTGCCGCTCCATTGACTCGCCTAAGGCATGGCACAAATATCTCGATACTTTCTATGAACGCTATGGGTCAAAAGTTGTTTATGCAAAAGCAAAGTCGAAAGAGTACGGTTGGCGTAACCTTACTCAAAAGGTCATTCTTGAAAACGGGAAACATGTTTATGATACTAAGGATAAGCAAATAGCGCAAATAGGAAGTTTTATAACCCATGCTCTGAGTCGTCCTTCTTGCTATGACTGTAAATTCAAAGGCTTTCCACGCATTGCAGACATCACCATCGGAGACTTTTGGGGCATTGAGCATATAAAACAAGATACATTAAAGGATAAGGATTTAGGCACATCATTGGCTATGATAAACTCGAAGAAGGGGGAATTTTTTTTTGAACGAGTAAAGATGCGCCTGAATTATATTGAGGTACCTTTTGAAACGACTATTTCAGGAAATGCAAGTTTTTATAAGCCCTTAGCCATGCCAATAGTTGACCGCAAAAGACTTTTCGAGGATATTGACAAAATGCCTTTCTTTGAAGTGGCAAAAAAATATGGATTTTACAGTTATCCAATTTCCAAAAAACAAAAAATAAAGGATAAACTTAGAATAATAAGGGATATTTTAAGTGCATCAAAATGCAAGCCTGTATCAATCTTCCGCATACTTAGGCATAACAGCATCAAGGATATCTACCAAAACAAATTTATTCTTTTTTATCCGTATTCTTTTGTACAGTTTGCACGGGGAGCTAACATTATAAAAGAAGGTAGAATTAATTTCGGAAGTAAAAGATATAAGAATTCTAAACTAGAAACGCGAATGCTGGTTGATAAAGGCGGTACGCTCAAAGTCTCGGGAAATATTTGTATTTCTTACGGGGCTGACATTGAGGTCTTTTCTGGTGGTGAACTTACTATCAAAGGCGGTTTTGTTTCTAACCTTAACACAGTGATTGTATGTGCTAAAAAAATTGAAATTGGCCAAAATGTTGGTTTTGGTCGCAATATTACCATACGTGATAATAATGGAGATCACTACCTCAATATACCAGGATACAAAGATACAGCTCCTGTTATTATTGGAGATAAGGTTTGGCTATGCGAGAGTTGTACCATCATGCCTGGAGTAAAAATTGGAGATGGTGCAATAATCGGGGCTCATTCTGTAGTATACAGCAATGTACCGGCACATTCTCTTGTGTCCGGCAACCCCGCCAAGGTGATTCTAAATAATGTATTATGGAAAGAATAAAAACGAATTTGTCTTAACTTTTGTTTGGAATACTATTTTGATCTCTATTTAACTTGCTTATCTCTTCCAACCCTCCCTCAAAGGAAAAATTCTGTCACAAAATAAAGAGATTTTATTCATTTTATAAAATTGCAGGCTCTATTGGGAGCTGGGAAGTAATAGACAAATAGTCAAAATAACTTCAATATTAAATAACAGGATATGAAATTAAATGATTTTATTGAAAACGTGGCTTCACAGTTTGAAGACACTGACAGGTCAGAATTTAATGCTGACACCGAATTTAAACTTCTTGACGAGTGGTCATCGTTAGCAGTTCTTCTCCTCATTTCTATGATTGACGAAAAATATCATGTCATCATTACTGGAGACCAAATAATGGCAGCTGAAACCATTGAAGATCTCTTTAATGTAGTTAACAGAACGTTGTAAGTCTCAATATATTTTCAAAATGCAGAAAAATGTAATAGAATACCTCTTGCATACTGCTGAAGTTTATCCTCAGAAAGTAGCAGTGCAGGATAGTACGAAAGAAATCACTTTTGCACATTTAGTCGAGCATGCCCATATTTTGGCATCCAAGATTCGTCAATTCGGCATAAAAAAATCACCTATAGGTGTTTATATGCAAAAAGGATGTGATGCAGTGACTGCGTTTGCAGCTCTAAGTATGAGTGGAAACTTCTACGTGCCTCTTGATACCAAGTCGCCTAGAATTCGTATTGAATCAATCATTACCGTTCTTGACACCCCTATGCTCGTAACAGATAGAGAACATTTTACTGAATTACAATCGATTACAGACAGAAAGATTTTTGTAATTGATGATTTATATAGTTCTTTTCAACTCATGGCAATAGAGGATTTGATGGCGGAACAGATTGACACTGATCCTGTTTATTCCATATTTACATCAGGTTCAACTGGTACTCCTAAGGGCGTCGTCGTTTCTCATCGCGGTGTTATTGATTATATTGATTGGGCTGTAGATACATTTCATATTAATTCTACATCTGTTATTGGTAATCAGGCTCCGTTTTATTTCGACAATTCAACGCTCGATATCTATCTAATGTATGCCACAGGTGCTACTTTGAATATTATTCCTGAAGCATGCTTTGCATTTCCAGCCAAGTTGGTGCAATATTTGGACGAGAAGCAAATCTCTTTCGTGTTCTGGGTGCCATTTGTTCTTGTCAACATGGCAAATTTCAAGATTTTTGATAACTTGAGGCCGAAATATCTCCGCGATGTTTTCTTTGCTGGTGAGGTAATGCCTAATAAACATCTCAATTATTGGCGTCACAATTTGCCTGCATGTCGTTATGTTAATCTCTATGGCCCTACTGAAATCACAGTGGATTGTACTTACTACATTGTAGAGCGAGAGTTTAGAGATGATGAATTATTGCCTATTGGTTTTCCATGTAAGAATAGTAACGTGTTGATTTTAAATGCTGATATGAGACTATGTGCAGTGAATGAACAAGGTGAACTATGTGTCCGTGGTTCCTCACTAGCTTTGGGATATTTCAACAATCCAGAAAAGACAGCAGAAGCATTCATCCAGAATCCATTAAACAAAAATTATCCCGAAACTATTTATTGTACTGGTGATATCGTATATAAAAATGAATTGGGTGAAATCATATATATAGGGAGAAAGGACTCCCAGATTAAGCACAATGGCTATCGAATAGAGCTTGGCGAGATTGAAACAGCAGCTCTTGCCAGTCAGATGATTGAGAACTGTTGCGTTGTCTATGATTTTCTACGTAAAAAAATAGTTATCATCTACCAAGCCAAAGAAAATCTTAATATAGTTGAATTTCGCAAGGCAATTCTTGCGAATGTGCCTAAGTATATGCTTCCTTCAGAATACCATCGTGTTGAAATTATGAAGCAAAATGCCAGTGGCAAAATAGACCGTAAATACTATAATGATTTTATTAAGAATGGTCAGAATTAATTTGATAGAACAGATACAAGCATTAGCTCAGCAGATCCGATCTCTACGCAAAGGTTTTATTACTAACTTCTATCTGAATGTTGAAAAGCATTCTATATGGATAGAAGATGGAGTCTTTTTTGTCCATGAAACATCTGAGTGTATCTTTCTTTTACATAATGATGTTAATTTCTATCGGGTTTTTTTTATAGCCACTTCCGTTGAAAGTCTTTGTGCAGCATTTCAGAATGTTCCATTTCGTGATAAACTGTTGTCTATTGATTTAATTGGAGCAAAGGAAAATAGGATAAAAGATTCTATGATGCAGATTGGATTCTATCAATATGAAACTCTTTATCGAATGCGTAGGTTGGGCTTGCCAGAACACTATGAATCTGATTCGAGAATTGAAAATGCAACAATTGAAGATGTTCATGAAGTTAAATATCTTTTGGATAAGTATTTCGATCCACTTTCAGAACAGATTTGTAGTGAGATAGAGTTAACCATTTTGATACAGAAACATTCTATTCTTATTTTTCGAGAAGGAGATGCTATTCAAGGCTTTATTATTTACGAACTTCAAGGTCTTACTCTATTCTTGCGCTATTGGTGGGTTAATCCTTCGTACCGTAATCGAGGTATTGGTTCTAAATTGCTTCACTCTTTTTTTATCGAGGGAAGAATACTAAGCGTCAGATTCATTGGATTATTTCTAGTAACCATAATGCACAAATACGATATGAGCATTATGGATATGCTGTTGAGCCGCTTTATAATTATGTTTTATTAAATTGCAAGTATAAATAACAAAAACAAACATGAAAGAGAATATAATAGAAATTTTAACAGAGCTTCGTCCTGAGTTTGACTTTACTGATAACGTTAACTTTATAGAAGAGGGAATGATTGATTCTCTTGATATCGTCAATCTTGTTGCTGAGTTAGAATCAACTTTTAGTATAAATATTGATGGGCTCGATGTTGTTCCTGAAAATTTCTCAACCATTGAAAATATTATAAACTTATTAGTTAAGACTGGCATGAAGTAATTATGGACTTCCATTTTAAAAATAAAAAAATAACAGGTATCCTTTCAATATTACCATCAAGGGATATTTACTTCGATGATGAGTTGATGTATTATAACTTTTCTGGATTGAAAGCTGAGAAACTGAAACTTACGATGGGGTATAATAAGCGTCGTATATTTGATAAGGGACTTTGTGTTTCTGATATCTGCGTGAAAGGAATGGAACATCTCTTTTCTTCTGGTAAGCTAAACAAAGAAGATATAGATGCAATGATTCTTGTTACTCAAAGCCCTGATTATTTTCTTCCGCCAACTTGCAACCTTATTCAGGGGCGACTTGGTTTAGGATCTGGAGTTATATGTATGGATATTGTTCAAGGATGTGCTGGATATATTTTAGGCCTCATTCAAGCATTTATGTTACTAGAACAGAAGAATATCAAAAAGGTCGTCATTCTTAATGCTGATATTCTTAGTCGTAAAGTTTCACGTTACGATCGCCAGATCAGTCCGATGTTAGGAGATGCCTGTTCTATTACGATTGTTGAGGATAGTGAAGTCCCATGTGATATTCTTTGCAATTATAACGTAGACGGAGGGCGAGCCATGTCTGTAAACATTCCAGCAGGTGGATGGAGAGAACCATCTACAGACCAAACGGCCGTGCTTGAAGAAGACAAAAATGGCAACCGCCGTTCCCTCAATGACATGGTAGAAGATGGCAGTCAAATTTTCAATCTTATCCAGCTAAATGTTCCAGAAATGATTAAACACATTCTTGAAATAACCGGGATATCAAAAGAACAAATAGACTATTACATTGTTCATCAACCCAACAGATTTATGATTCAGAAATTAGCTGATAAGATTGGCGTGCTGCGTGATAAGATGCCCAGTAATATCGTCGAGAATTTTGGAAATTCAAGTGGGGTAACCCTACCGGTAAACATTGTTCACAATCTTGGTTCTATTCTTATTTCAGAAAAAAAGAAAATTTTATTATCTGGATTCGGTGTTGGTCTTGCCTGGGGGGCAACTATCCTCGATATGGAAAATCTAGATTTTTGTGAAGTATTTGAAGTCAGTGGAGAGGAACAATGACAGACATTACTTCAAATAATAAAAGAATAGCAAAGAATACTCTTTTTTTGTATTTGAGAATGCTCATCGTTATGCCCGTGAGTATCTATACATCGAGAGTCGTACTTAATACTCTCGGCGTAGGAGATTATGGCATATATAACGTTGTGGGTGGTATTGTAATGACGTTAGGTGTGCTCAATGGAGCCTTATCATCATCAACGAGTCGTTTCCTTACCTATGAACTTGGTAAAAAAGATATGGACACCTTGAAGAAGACATTTTCTTCTTCCCTAAATCTACATATCATAACAGCCTTAATAGTGGTTTTATTAGCAGAAACTATTGGCCTATGGTTTTTCTATAATAAGCTGGTGATACCAGCAGAACGAATAGATGCAGCCTTCTGGGTGTACCAGTTTTCTATTTTGACCACAGTTTTTACTTTTACACAAATACCTTACAATGCCTCTCTGATTAGTCACGAAAACATGTCCATATATGCCTACGTTGGACTTTATGACGCATTTTCTAAGTTAGCTATCGTATATGTCATCACTATTTCACCTATTGATACATTGGTTTTTTATGCCTTACTCCTAATGATTAATAGCATCTTAGTTCAGATTTTTTATCGATATTATACATACGCCAAATATGAAGAGTGTCGGTTTAGGCTTATAAAAGATTGGGTCTTATATAAAAGATTGCTTAGTTATTCGGGATGGGAACTTTTTGGTGGTGTTGCTTCTGTTAGTCAAGGACAGGGTATAAATATCCTTTTGAATATATTCTATGGTCCTACGGTAAATGCGGCACGTGCTATAGCATATCAAATACAGAACTCTGTCAATCTGTTTATTGAGAATTTTTTAATGGCAACACGCCCACAGGTAATTAAGAATTACGCTGATGGCAATTATGACGAAATGTACAATTTGACATTCAAGGCAGCTAAATATTCATATTTTTTAATGCTTGCACTGATATTGCCGATTGCTTTTGAATTGCGATTTATTCTAAATCTTTGGCTTGGTAATGCATATCCAGAGGATACTTATATTTTCACATTGATTATTTTGGCTTTTTCTTTGACTGAAATATTTCATAGTGCGCTAATTATGCCGTTTCACGCTATTGGAAAAATGAAATTGGGCAATTCACTTAATGGAACTATAATGATATTATCTCTTCCTATAAGTTATATTGTGTTGAAAGCAGGCGCCTCGGCTTATGTAGTTTTTTTAGTTCTCATTATTACTAATGTTATAGTTACCTGCAATGGGTGGTTAATTGTGCGACATTATGTTTGGTTTAATGTGCTAAATTTTGCAAGGAATGTTCTCTGGCGCTGCATAATTGTAACAGTATTTGCATTTATCACACCTACTTTAATAACTTATTACATGAAAGATGGATGCACTAGGTTTTTTCTGCTCGGATTTGCCACCGAAATATCTTTAGCAATAATATCTTATCAATTGGGTTTAAATAGCAACGAGAAAAAGGATATTCAACAAATTGTTAAAATTAAATTATCGAAATTAATCCCATGAACTTAAAAAGTTATGCAAAGAAGACAATTAATGATTTGGTCTGCCAATCATATTGGTATAATAATATCATGTTTAAAGATTGTAAAAAATTCTGGGATCTTAAAACAAACAATATTGAAGTTGTGAATCTTGGTAGTAGTTCAGGAACGTACGATTTTGATTATTCTGATATAGATATCAAGAGCGCAAACTGGGCTATTGCTCCTCAAACCCTAGTTGGCGATTGGGCTGTCATTAAACAATATCAAAAATATCTCAAGCCAGGTGCTAATATAATTTTTGCACTTTGTCCTTTTACTTCACTCAGTGGAGCAGCTGAATATGTAGAGGAACGTTGTTATACCATTCTTGATTTTGAATTAATTCCTCATGCTCATTATATCTCGAAGAGTAAAGTGATGAATGTAAAAAACAATCCCTTACAGTTCTATCCATTGATGCAATTGAAAGTCGATTTAGCACGTAAGATAAAGAGAAATACATCTAAAAATATAAAAAATGATGAGCAGTTTAGTATAGATTCCCAGAATTGGATGCAAAGTTGGATGAGACAATTTGAACTAACCGATTTATCAGCTACATTCACAGGACGGAATAAAATGGAATATGATAAGAGCGTTGCATTATTTGCTGAAATTATTGACTATTGTCTGGAAAATGGGTTTAACCCCGTTGTTGTTATTCCCCCTATGCATTATTCGTTAGCGTCTCGTTTCTCATCTTCAGATAGAGAAAATCTTATTGATTCTTTCGTTAATAAAGTAAATACTCGACATGTATTCTATTTCAATATGATGGATGATGTGGAGTTTACAAATGATAAATCACTCTTTCGGAATAGTTATTACCTAAACGAAAAAGGTTCTAAAATATTCACAAGTTATTTACTTGCAAAACTAAACATAATAGATAAATAATGATAGGAAAATTAAAAAACTATGTCCTCAACTTAATAAAGTTTATACGCCATGGTGGTGTTGTGAATGTTAGTGTCTCATTTGTACAACCATCTGAACGATATGCAGGAATGAAAGTTTTTGTTTCTGGAGGAAGTGAAGGACTTGGTCGTGCAATTGCCGAAGCATATTTAAAAGAAGGTGCAGAAGTACTTATTACTGGACGATCAGAAGTAAAATTAAGAAAAACAGAGACTGAGATAAATAACCATAAATTACACACTCTCTCATGGGATGCACTTGATTTCGATAATTATGCTACAAATTTTCAAGAGGCCATAAGTATTATGAGAAAAATTGATATATTTATCAACAATGTTGGAGGGGGTATGTCAAAATATGAAGCATGGCATAAATACACAACAGAGGTACTAGACCATACCTATCAGATAAACTCTAAGAGTCTGTTTCTGATGTGCCAACTGCAAGGAAAATATTTTATCGCTAATAAGATTAAAGGAAATATTTTAAACATTACGTCTATTGCTGGATATCAACGTCTTTTTGATCCTTATGCAGTTGCAAAGTGGGGCGCAACTTGTATGACTGGTGGTATAGCTAAGACTTTGATTCCTTACGATATTGTAGTTAACGGTATAGCACCAGGTACATGTCTTACATCAAATTCAACTGTACCTCATGATCGGAATTTTGAAGATAATGCATATTTATCGGGGCAACCGTCTAAACGTTTTACCATGCCAGAAGAGATTGCATCATTAGCTCTTTATCTGACTAGTGGAGAGGCGCGTCAAATAGTCGGCTATGTCATACCGGTAGATGGAGGAGCTTGTATATAATATATCACACTAAAGCCCTTACATGGTATTTTGTAAGCATCAAAATATGAACGTATTGTACAAATAATTTAGATGTAAATTCTAAAAGGAGCAAGAAAATTCACGAGTCGAGTATTGCATGGCATTGGCCTTTTACAATTATACGAATGAAAATAGGAATTATTACTTTCCATTGGGCTACAAATTATGGAGCAGTCTTACAAGCGTATGCATTGCAAACGTATCTTATCAATTGTGGACACGATGTTGAAATTATAAACTATAAACCTAAGTCATATGATTTCAACTGGATGATTTTTCTTCGACATCCTAAAGCTTTAGTGTCTTTTGGGAAGCGAATGAAAGTGAGAAAGCAGGAAAAATTGTTATCTCTATTCAGAGGGGAAAAGTTAAAATTAACCAAGAGATATTATATACTCAATGAGATTGAACAAGTTTCATTCGATTATGATTTAATAATTAGCGGTAGCGACCAAATATTAAATCCTTTTTTTACTATAAATGGTGAAGGAAAGCCAACATCTTCGTATTATCTTTCTTTTACAAAAAACACCAAACAAAGGATCGGATATGCGGTAAGTTTTGGATGTGTTGACTATCCGGAATCTGCAAAACAATATGCCAAGCAATGGATAAATAACTTCGACAAGATAGGAGTTCGAGAATCAACAGGACTCAAAATACTCAAAAGTCTTGGATATAAAAATGAAGGCATTATTGTCCCTGATCCTACGATCTTAGTGGGCAAAGAACTGTTCGAAAAAGTAACTATTGAAACTCCTAAAGAGGCTAGTGATTACTTGTGTGTATATATGCTTCGCCGAAAAATCAGAGTGAAAGGTGAGAATATAGTATACATAGATGGAAATAACAAACCCTTGACTATGGAACAATGGCTTGGCTATATTAAGAATGCCAAGGCTTTTATTACAAACTCTTATCACGGAGTAATAATGGCACTTTTTTTTCATGTGCCATTTGTGGTAGATATTGAGCAAAAAACAGGTATCGGCATGAATGACCGATTTGTGACATTACTTCAGAAGTTAGATTTATTAGAAAGGATATTTAAGGGTGATAGTGGTACATTGATGGAAATAATGAGAAAGCCCATTCATTGGGAAGAGGTTGATGTATTACTAAAACAATATAGCGATATTGGACGAACATTCTTAAAACGAGAAGCATTTGTATAACAAATCGCATTTGCAGTGATATTGAGAATCATTCTTTTTTGCAATTTTATTTGTTTGATTTTTTTTCTGGACGTTATCCGAAATCTTTTATCGCAATAATTTTAGTCCTATTATGATATACATCACCCATATCTTGGTAGAAAGACTATGATAATAATATTTGTGATTATTGGATTTATTACTTCTCTAAGTAATGGAGAATGTATTAACAGGAGACATCTTCTATTGAGCCGCAAGATAAGAGATGGAGCGGTAAAAATCACTTTATATTGATGGACGAAGTAGTACATTTGAAAAAATTAACACCCAAAGCCTGTTTTACGAGTGAAGCGAGCAGAGCCTTGGCCTTTTGCCTCCTTTTATGTCAAGATAAAAAGGAAGTCGGAATTGCAAGATTGGAAGCCATTGCTTAACAGTTTATCATTTCACAAAACAGTGTATATTTATAATAATATTTATCAACGTCGCATGACAGCATTTAAAGACAAAATCCTGTTAATAACAGGTGGTACAGGGTCATTTGGGAATGCGGTATTACGCCGGTTTCTCGACTCAGATATTAAGGAAATTAGAATCTTCTCCAGAGATGAGAAGAAGCAGGACGATATGCGCCATGTATTTCAGAATCCAAAAATTAAGTTTTACATCGGCGATGTTCGCGATAAACGTTCAGTAGATGTCGCTATGAAAGGGGTTGACTACGCATTTGCAGCAGCAGCACTGAAACAAGTCCCGAGTTGTGAATTTTTTCCAATGGAAGCTACACGTACCAACGTATTGGGAACCGGAAACGTACTCGCTTCAGCTATTGAGCATGGAGTGAAGAATGTCGTGGTGCTTTCAACTGACAAGGCTGCATATCCCATCAATGCCATGGGTATTTCCAAGGCACTCATGGAGAAGGTTGCAATAGCTAAAGGTCGTGAATTAGGAGAGGGTGCGGCCACCACCATTTGTTGCACTCGCTATGGGAATGTTATGGCATCGCGTGGTTCTGTAATCCCCTTATGGGTCGAGCAAATGATGGAAGGAAAAGCGATCTCTATCACTGACCCCAACATGACCCGTTTCATGATGACGCTTGATGATGCTGTAGATTTGGTAATCTATGCATTCCAACAGGGTCATAATGGAGATTTATTTGTCCAAAAAGCTCCAGCAGGCACTCTCAATACTCTTGTAACTGCATTAAAAGAGATATACACTAAGATTGACCCAAAGTATGGTAAGACTGAGGTCAAAGTCATTGGTACGCGACATGGCGAAAAATTGTATGAAACGCTTGTAACCCGCGAAGAGATGGTCAAAGCAATCGATATGGGAAATTATTATCGCATTCCTTGTGATACTCGTGACCTTAATTACGACAAATTTTTTACGGAAGGTAACGAAAGATTGTCTACGATTGAAGATTATCATAGTCATAATACCCAACGATTAGATGTGGAAAGCATGAAAGAGCTGCTGATGAAACTGCGGTTTATAAAAGAAGACCTTGGATTAGAGCCTCGTGCTAAGGCACAAAATATTAGAAGTGAATAGTCTCATAACGTACTGTATTTATGAAATTTTTAGTCTTAGGCTGTAATGGGATGGCGGGACATCTCATTTCTCTTTATTTAACTGAGAGAAAACACGACGTTACAGGATTCGCTTTAGAGCAATCTAAAGTCATAAAAAGTATTGCTGGTGATGCCACAAATTTTCCCTTCCTCCGGGAAGTCATCACTTTGGGAAAATATGATACAATAATCAATTGCATTGGCATTCTCAACCAGGTTGCTGAAAAAAATAAAAGTTTAGCCGTGATATTAAATAGTTATTTACCTCATTTTCTTGCTGATGTCACCAAAAAAACATCCACACAAATTATTCACATGAGTACTGATTGTGTTTTTTCTGGTAAACGTGGACAATATACCGAAGACGACCTACCGGATGGTACAACATTTTATGATCGGAGTAAAGCAATTGGTGAACTAAATGACTGCAAAAATATAACTTTGCGTAACTCCATTGTCGGTCCAGATATTAATCCTCGAGGTATTGGTTTGCTAAACTGGTTCATGCAACAGAATGGGGACATTAACGGCTATACAAAAGCGATGTGGACAGGTCAAACTACGCTTCAACTAGCCAAAACTATGGAGGTGGCAGCAGAAGAAAGAGCTTGTGGTTTATATAATACCGTTCCATCTTCGGATATATCGAAATATGAACTCTTGCGGTTGTTTAATAAACATCTCCGGGGTGGAAGCCTGCCTATTCATCCTACAGAAGGAATATGCACGGATAAGTCGCTCAAACGTACGCGTTTTGATTTTAGTTATCTCATTCCTGATTACGAAACAATGATAGCAGAAGCTGCTCAATGGATTTTCAATCACAAAGAATTGTACCCTCACTATGATCTTTTTCAATTAAAATGATGAAAAAACTGAAATTAATGACCATCCTGGGCACACGTCCCGAAATAATAAAGATGTCTGAAATCATCACGAAATCAGACAAATACTTCGATCAGGTGTTGGTCCATACTGGTCAGAATTATGATTACACACTCAATGAAATCTTCTTTGATGATTTGGGATTGCGTAAGCCAGACTATTACTTAGGTGTTGTAGGAGAGAACTTAGGCCAAACTATGGGAAATGTTATTTCAAAATCTTATGATTTGATGACTAAAGTCTCTCCAGATGCTTTAATTGTACTTGGCGATACAAACTCATGCTTATCTGTAATAGCAGCGAAGCGATTGAAGATTCCTGTCTTCCATATGGAAGCTGGAAATCGTTGCAAAGATGAAAACCTGCCAGAAGAGGTGATTCGTCGAATTGTGGATGTAACTAGCGATGTGAATCTTTGTTATTCAGAACATGCACGTAGATATATATTAGATTCTGGTGTAAAACCTGAATATACTTACGTTGTCGGTTCTCCAATGGCTGAGGTTTTAAAAACACATATAGATAGTATCAATAATAGCTCCATTCTAGGAAACCTAGGATTGACTCCGGATAGATATATTCTTCTCTCTGCACACCGCGAAGAAAATATAGATATAGAATTAAATTTCTTATCTTTGATGAACGCAGTAAATGCAATGGCAGAAACTTACAATATGCCCATTCTATATAGCTGTCATCCTCGTTCACAGAAATATATTCAGCAACGCAAATTTAAATTTAACGAAAGAGTCATTCGTCATCAACCACTTGGATTCTTTGATTACAATAATTTGCAGCAGAATGCTTTCTGTGTGGTTTCTGACAGTGGAACACTGCCCGAAGAGAGTGCTTTTTTACACTTTCCTGCTGTATCAGTAAGAACTTCAACTGAACGTCCCGAAGCTATGGATAAAGGCGTATTCACTATAGGTTCTATCTCGACAGAAGAAGTGCTCCAAGCTGTAGATATGGCTGTAATGATGCATAGGACTGGTGATGATACAAGTTTTGTGCCTGCATACGTGGATGAGAATGTATCGACTAAGGTTGTGAAGCTTATTCAGAGCTATACGGGCATTATCAACAAAATGATCTGGAAAAAATAATCATTGTGAAAACGATACTGTATGTTTATCATGTCTCCAATATTGGAGGGGGAAGTTACTGTCTATTAAATATCCTTAAAGAAGTTAATAGACAAATCTACAAACCTATTGTCTTGTTGAAGGCTAACGGTTCGTTAGTTGATGAAATACGAAAACTAGATATTGAAGTTTTTTTCTTACCAACGCTATCTACAGTCCCTTATAATCAGACGATGTTGAGTATTTCAGCTATTTGGGATGCGTTAAAAACAATATTTTCATTAAAAAGATTTGAATATATACTCAAAGAGATTTCTCCCGATCTTGTATATATTAATACAATGATGTTATATCCGTATTTGCGAATTGCAAAAAGAAAAGGGTTCAAAACTCTTATTCATATCAGAGAACATTGGCCGGTAAACGAACACAAGTGGCAACGAAAGATAGCTATAGAACATATTAACCGTTATTCTGATCAAATAATAGCTATTAATTCTTTTAGTTCAAGGATGTTTAATGCGAAGCAGAAAGAAAACATAATAGTATATGATTGGATAGATCTTAAGGACCGTTATGAATATTGTCCCATGTCTAAACTACTAGGAGAGGATGCAAAAAAATTAAAAGTCTATTTATTTACAGGGGGACTTCAAAAAATAAAAGGCACATATGAGGTTGTTAAGGGGTTTAGTAAGCATATTACTGAAAAAAATGAGCGTTTGTTGATAATGGGAATAAACATGAAGCAAATAAACGCAGGTAGAAATGCTTTGATTAGAAATATACTAGCATTAATTGGCTACAAAACATATTCATTTAAAGTATTTGAAGCCATTAAGAACGATTGCCGAATCGTATGTATACCGAATACTTATAGAATTAAACACATCTTGGAACAGGCCTATTGCAATATAAGTTATTTCACTATGCCCCACGCAAATTTGGCTTTAGCTGAAGCTATAATACTTCGTACTCCATCTGTAGCTGCACTAACCCCAGAATCACTTGAATATTCAAACAATGGAGATTTAGCAATACTTTTCAATCAAAACAATGAGAACGATTTTGCGGAAAAGATTAGGTTACTCAAGAACAATGAAAGAACAATCCATGAAAAACTAAGAAATAATTCTTACATTATAGAAGATATGTTCAATAAAAACAAAAATGTACAGAAGCTAGATAAAGTATATAAAAACTTATTGTCGTAAGATGGCTGTAATAGTTTTAATAAGTATAATCGCATTTTTCCTTACTTTATTGGAATCTAAAAACCTCCTGCGAGGAGGGATGGCACTGGGATTTATTGTGATAACTCTTATTTCTATAATAAGATATGATTATGGAAACGATTACATGGGGTATTATAATGATTTTAGTGATGATTGCATGTATGATATTAAAGATATAATTGCTTTTAGCGACTACCTTAAAGATTTTGGATGGATTATACTAAGTAAACTGTTTGAGCCCTTGGGTTTTTTTTGCTTTGTAGCATGTATATCATTGGTTACAAATGTCATTTATTACCGCTTTATAAAAGAGAATGTAAATAGACAAAATTATTGGCTCGCTATGTTTATCTATCTATTTACGTTTGATCTATTTGCATTGCAGCTCTCTATGATAAGACAAGGATTTGTAATAGCCTTGTTTGTGTTGTCGTATCATTATCTAAAAAACAAACAACTACTAATTCCTATAATTTTAACTGTATTATCAATATCTTTTCATAAAAGCGCAATAATTCTTGTGCCTTTTCTGCTGTTAAGTAAATATCCTTTTCAATTTAGTGGAAAATCCGTTAGTATATTACTACTAGTTTTATTTGTTTTGTTTTTTTTGAGCAAAAATATAATCAATCAATTATTAAATAATGCATTATCACTAGACGTTCTATCAACATATGATTCTGATTATGGTTTGGAGGAAGGTAACGGGGTTGGAATCAGAGCCGTATTAGAGTTCATCCCTTTCTTTATATCATTATATTATTTGGGAAGTAAAAAAACGCTTAATGGTCCAAGATATTTAGTGCTTCTTTCAACTATATCCACTTTGATTTTCCCATTTACAACTATCATCCATCTTATCTCCAGAATGAGTTTTTATTTTAGTATTTTTACTATTGCTGCCGTTCCCCTAACATACAACAATATCAATAATAAGCTGATTAGATACTTTTTTTTGTTTCTATTTTTGGGAATAACGTTGTATGTCTATTTTGATCGATTCACAAATTCTGTTTATACAATTCCATATGCAAATTTCAGAACAATTTTTAATGTTTCGTAGATGACAAAGAATAAAAGAAACATTGTTGTACTTAGTACAATGTACTATCCCGACATGGGGGCTCCATCAGCTTGTATTGATAAATATGTTCAAGCTTTAAAAAACGAGTGTAACTTTTATATCATAACTAAGACCTATAAGACCGAAATTGCAAAAGATGGAAGATACAACATTCGGTATATCTCAAATTCTATTCATAGTACGATATTAAAATGTAATCACAATATCGAAAAATCCCGATTTATATGGGTCAATAAGTTTATCTTATTTTTGATTAATATCTACAAATTGACTATAACCCAATTTTGTTATCCAACAGCAAATAGCTGGGAGATACGAGAATATTATAATGAATTGAAATTACTTTCTAAAGAGATTCATATTGATACGATTGTGACTGTTTCAAATACATTCTTATGTCAATTTGCTGGACTAAAGTATAAAAAAGAACACGGTGATGTTAAGTGGATTTCTTTCATCTTCGATCCTTTCTCTGAATTTTATATTTATTATCGCTATAAGCCATTCAAGAATTGGTGGAAACAAAAGAATGTAAGAAAGGAGGAGTTATTATATCAATCTGCCGATTTCGTACTCTTCATAAAAGAAATGTACAACTTTGCCACTAGCAAGTTTAGTCTTGATCTGAATAAGATGTATTGTATTGATTTTACTCTTGATGATATAAGAAAAGGTCAACAGCCACGTAGCATAAAACCAGAATCTTTTGTGAAGTTATTGTATGCGGGTGCACTCTACAAGGAGATTAGAAACCCGGAATTTATGTTATCAGTTTTATCCCAAATTAGAAATATAAAGCTTGATCTATTTGGTGAAAAAGGAGAATGCGAGGACATTATACAAAGATACCTTTCAGATAACATAGTTAGAAATGGATTTGTAAATAAAATAAGGTATGATGAGATGATCTGTAATGAGTATGATATATTAGTTAACATCGGAAATATAAGCAAACTACAATCACCCAGCAAAATGCTAGAACTGCTCTCTGCCGGCCGACCAATAGTAAATTTCTATTTTGTCAAAGATCGTCAGTATGATATGATTCAAAGATATCCCTTGGGAATAAATATTGGTGTACACGAAGATGGTGCGGTTGAGAAGGTATCTGATTTTTGTCAAAAAATGAAAGGAAGATTCTTGCCATTTGAAGATGTATTGCGATTATATCCAGAGAATTCTCTTGATCAACAAGTACGATTGTTTGAATGTTTACTTAACCATTAATTTTGATGATAGCAATATTATTATCAACATATAACGGAGAACTCTATCTTCGAGAACAGATTGAATCGTTCTTTACACAAACGAACCAAGATTGGCAATTATTTGTGAGAGATGATGGATCAAAAGATAATACAATAGAGATTCTTATCGAATATGCACTGAAGTATCCTAAGAAAATTCATATCGTAAATGACATAGAATATAATATAGGTGCAGGAGAATCATTTATGCATTTATTGAACGCAGTTGACGCTGATTATTACATGTTTAGTGATCAAGATGACGTTTGGATGGATAACAAAATTGACAAGACATTGTCAAAATTAAAAGAACTAGAATTGAAATATGGTACTAATATCGGGATAGGGGTGTTTACCGACTTGACTGTTGTTGATTCTGAGTTGTCTGTACTGATGCCTTCTTTATGGGCTGGAGATGGCAGAGATCCCAAATATATCTACAATTTTTATAAACAATGGACAAACCGACATGCTTCTTATGGTTGTACACAAATGTTCAATAAAGCTACAAAATCATTAGTATTGCCATATAAGCAATTTAGGGGGATACAGGGCGCACATGATAACTGGGTGGAATATATATTAATAAAAAAAGGAAAGTATGACTTTCTCAATACTTCGACGGTCTATTATAGACAACATGGAAGAAATGTTATAGGGGTAAACATTGGTCGTTCATATTATAATGACATAAGTGATATTTTGAAAAATCCATTATCCTTATATCTCAAAATAAAAAAAGATTATGAAAGAATTAAGCTTATGCCCTTTTATATTTCCATAGTCAAAGTATTGTGGTATAGATCTTATCAAAGCTTCGAAGCTATTATCAATAGAATAGCAAAATATAATACAAATATATGATGGATACGTTTCAATATTATCAAGAATTTGAAATATCGAGTGGTGTTTCAATCCGGCAACTTCAAATGAAGTTGCTTGATATTTTTTCTTATTTAAAAAAGATTTGTGAAGAAAATAATCTCACATATTGGTGTGGAGGTGGTACTATGCTAGGTGCCGTACGGCATCAGGGCTTTATTCCTTGGGATGACGATCTTGATGTTTTTTTACCTAGGAAAGACTATGAAGAATTATATCGAATTTGGCATGATGTTGCAGATACAAACCGTTATGTTCTTGTTAGAACAGATGAAAATCACAATTATCACCATACCGCCATGAACCTTGTTGATATTCAAACGACTTATATCAACAAACATTCAGAGAATGAGGATATTTTTCATGGCGTTTATATTGATGTTATACCTTTTGAGGGTTGCCCGAAAACAAAGATTATGAGGGGAATGCAAATTTATTATTCAGTTATGTACTCTGTCTTTAATGTGCAAAGATTGCCAGATAATCAAGGTCGTTTTTTGACAATGCCAACCAAATTTTTGCTCTATATAGTCAAAAACAAAAAGAAAAGATATGAGTTATGGAAAAAATATCAGGCATTAATGACAAAATATGATTTCTATACATCAAAACAGGTCAAAGAAACTATTACATCTTTTAAAGGTCTATTTAGGCTCTACGATAGACGAGATTTTGATACGGTAGATGCAGAATTTGAAAATGTATTAGTAAAAATCCCCGCTGGGTACGATAGTTATATGAAAAGAATTTATGGAGATTATATGACTATCCCGAAAGATGTAGATATGTCGACCCGATATGGAGTGGTAAAATATATTAACTTAAACGAACCATACAATAAATTTAGAGGCAAATATTATTTAATGAAAGGAGATGATGAAATATGAATATAGCTGTAATATTTGCTGGTGGCACAGGCCAAAGAATGAACTCCAAATCAAAGCCGAAACAATTTTTAGAGCTTCACAAAAAACCAATCTTAATCTATACTTTGGAACAATTTGAAAACCATCCTGAAATTGATAAAATAATAATAATATGCCTTGAAAGTTGGATTCCTTATTGTAATGAGCTTTTGAACAAATTCTATATTAACAAAGTTGACGCAGTAATTCCTGGAGGGAACACTGGTTTTGAGTCTAGATTCAGCGGATTAAAAAAGGCTAAAGAGTTGTATCCTCGTGACTCCGTAATTTTGATGCATGATGGAGTAAGACCGTTAATCGATGAAATTACAATTAGCAATGTAATCTCTTGTGTTAAGAGAAATGGCTCTGCAATTACAGTTGCACCTGTAGTGGAAACGATTACAATTAAATCAGAAGATGATAAAGTAGAAAGTATTGTAGATAGGAGTAAATGCCAATTAGCTAAAGCACCTCAATGTTTTTTTTTAGGAGAACTATACGATGCCCATGAAAAAGGATATAAGGAAGGGTTACTTGATAGCATAGATTCTGCAAGTCTCATGCGACATTATGGCCATACATTATATACCGTAGAGTGTGGCTCTGAAAATATTAAAATTACCACTCCTACTGATTTTTATATTTTCAGAGCGATTCTTGATGCAAGAGAAAACTCTCAAGTATTTGAATAGATTTGAATATAGGGCGCTTTATTGATAATTTTAATGGTCAAGCAATATTTAACATGAATAATATTTTCAAAGAGGATGCCATGACTATAGCAAACTCGAAATCAATAAATTGGGAATCGTTTAGAGGAAAAAATATTTTGATCACAGGTTCGACAGGACTGATAGGCTCTTGCTTAATTGATGCATTATTATATGCAAATGAGCATTTTTCTTTGGATCTATTGTTATTAATTCTATCACGAGATATAGAGAAAGCAAAAAAAATACATGGCAGATCCGGTATTAAATCAGACTGCATAAAAGTGTATCAAGGTAATATTGAGTTAATTCCTGAAATATTAGAAGATGTTGACTATATAATACATGGTGCGGCACCTACATCAAGCTCTTTTTTTATCGAGCATCCGGTTGAAACTATAAAGACAGCGGTATGCGGTATGATAAATATTCTAAATTTAGCAATAGATAAAAGGATAAAAGAACTGGTTTTTTTGTCCACCATGGAAGTTTATGGATATCCGAAGAAAGGAAGTTTGGTTACAGAAGATGTTATAGGTACTTTTAATCCTGAAAATGTAAGAAATTGTTATCCATTAAGCAAGATTATATGTGAAAACCTATGTAAATCATATAGTGATGAAATGAATGTCCCTAGTACCATACTAAGATTAACCCAAACTTTTGGTCCCGGAGTTGCTTATGCCGATAAACGTGTTTTTGCTGAATTTGCAAAATGCGCGGTTGAAAAAAAAGATATTATACTAAAAACATCGGGGAAAACAGAAAGAAGTTACTTATATACAGCTGATGCTGTTGATGCTATTTTGACAACTTTATCAATGGGCACCTCTGGCGAAGTATTTAATGTTGCTAATCCCAAAACATATTGTTCTATTCTTGCAATGGCCAATCTAGTAGCAAACGATGTTGCGAATGGTGAAATATCAGTTAAATGCAGCATTGAAAATGTAAAACAATATGGGTATTCGGATACGTTATATATGAACTTAGATGTAAGCAAACTCATGTCATTAGGTTGGTATCCAAAACACACTCTAATAGATTGTTTCAGAAAAATGATTTGTGCTATGAAATGATATCAACATCTCCTTAATCTAAACTTCACACTAACATATATTCCATAAATTATAAAAAACTTACTAACCGTGGGCAAAATAATAAGCCACGATAGGGTCTTAAAAAATAAATTATATGATGAGATATTTACTAGTTGTAGCTCATCCTGATGATGAAGTATTGGGATGTGGCGCATCAATGAGAAAATGGGTACTGAATGGTGACTTGGTAGACATATGTATCATGTGTACTGAAGCTAAAGCGAGGGCTTTCAGACCCAATGATATTGAACTGAATAATGACCTTGACACCAGTTCGAATTTCCTTGGTGTGCATAATAGATATGAAGGGAAATTCCCCAATATTGAGATGAATAACGTTCCGCATTTGCAGTTGGTTCAATTTATTGAGAAGGCAATTTTACAAAGCCTGCCTGATATTATTATCACACACCATCCTTCTGATACTAATAACGATCATCTGCAGACATCGATGGCTTGTCAAGAGGCAATACGACTTTTCCAAAGAAGACCTGAAATCAAGCCAATAAAAGAATTCTGGTATATGGAGATTCTATCCGCTACTGATTGGTCTCTTAATTCTTCTATGACTAAATTTCACCCTAATACTTTCGTAGAGGTCGGTAAAGAAGGCATAAATGCCAAAATAGAAGCAATGCATATGTACCGTGGCGTAATGAGACCTTTTCCACATCCAAGAAGTAATGAGGGTATTTTGGGAAATGCTATTTATCGTGGCGGACAATCTGGTATGATGTATGCAGAATCTTTTGAATGTGTTCTTAGAAGAATTAATGACTAACTATGGGAAAATTAATTAAAAGAATGTTCGACTTTGCATTTGCTCTGCTAGCCATCGCCCCTGGATTCTTATTGCTATTGCTTGGAATGATTGTAGTGAAAATTGTTTCCCCAGAAGTATCACCGATCTTTAAGCAAGTAAGGGTTGGTTATAAAGGCATACACTTCACTCTATATAAATTGAGATCAATGACAGATGGGAGGGATGAGTGTGGAAATCTGCTACCCGATAAACTCCGACTAAAGAAATGGGGGAAAATTATTCGTGCAACTAACATGGATGAACTTTTCCAAATTTGGAATATTCTTACGGGAACAATGTCTTGGATAGGGCCTCGCCCATTATTGCCTAATGAAATGTTAGTTATGTCAGAGGAAGAACAGCGTGAAAGGCAATCGATGAGGCCTGGAATTACAGGTTGGGAAGCTGTTCACGAAGAAATGTCCGAAACACGCTCAGAAATGGCACAATTTGATTTATATTATATAAAAAATTGGTCTTTACTGCTTGACTGTCAGATATTTTTTAAAACGATAGTGATTATTTCTTTTAAGCTTAGACCAGATGATTCTGTTAGGGCTCCCAAAATACTTCAATCTGAAATCAAAACAAATAAAGAATTTGTAGAGTATAATGGAAATAGGTAGTTTCATAGAATTAGAATTTCCGAAAGGGAAGGAATATTACTCCCGATCTAAAGGAATAGCGAGGCTTAACACTGGACGTGCTGCAATTTGGCATGCACTCCGAATTTTAAATGCCTCAACTGTTTGGCTTCCATACTATCAATGTGATACCGTTAGGGAGTTCTTGCTGTGGAAAGGAATAAGTATTAAATATTATCATATTGATAACGATTTCAACCCAACAGATCTCAAAACGGATAAAAATGATGCTGTTATGTTCGTAAATTATTATGGTATTATGTCTCGCAATCGATTAATATCTTTGGCATCCAACTATAAAAAAGTCATAATTGATAATTGTCAGGGATTCTTTTGCAAACCTATAAATGATTGTATGAATGTGTATTCAGCAAGGAAATTTGTTGGAGTACCAGATGGGGCATATGTTTTAGGTAAAGATGCTGAAAAATACGTGAATGATTACCCTCAATGCTATTCATCTGATACAGCTGAATTTCTTTTGAAACGTATCGAGTATGGTTGTGAAGGGGTTGGCTATAAAGCTCGTAACATAAATGAACATAGAATTGATGCTGAAGACACGATGAAAATGTCCAAGTTGTCTTGGTCCATTCTTGATGGCTCAGATTATGCATACATAATACAAAAAAGAAAAGAGAACTTTGCTATAGCTGATTCACTCTTTGCTGGCATAAACAAAATTAATCCTCTAAAATATTTCGATAACACTTGTGTTCCTATGGTATATCCGCTAGTGATAGAAAATGACAACTTGCTTAAAAATCTTCAAAGACAAAAACACTTTCAAGGTCATTGGTGGAGTTATCTTCTTGAAGAAATGGAGCCTAAGGATTATGAGTATTGGATATCTCGATATATAATACCTATTACTATCGACCAGCGATATGGCGAAAAGGAAATAAAACATTTGAGCAATTTCATTTTAATATAACATATATGTTGTCTGATCACATTTTTATAGTCTTTGCTTTAGAGCATTACAATCCACTTGGCATGATTAGGAGTTTTGGAGAGAATGGCATAAATCCCATATATATTTCAGTTAAAAGAAAGTATGAGATCGCAACCAAGAGTAAATACATATCAAAGTTACATCAAGTCGACTCCGTTGAAGAGGGTTATAAGTTATTAATGGAAGAATATGGCCATTTTGACAATTGTCATAAACCATATATAGTTTTTTCTGATGATAAAACTGTAGGCTACTTCGATCTTCACTTTGAGGAATGGAAAGACAGATTCATTGCCTACAATGCTGGTAGATCAGGCCGCATCAATGAGTTTATGGACAAGTATAACATTCAACAATTAGCGAAAAAGCATGGATTTAATGTACTCAATTCATATGTACTTTCTAAAGACAGCCCTATTCCTAATGACCTGTGGTTCCCAGTCATAACAAAAGATATATCTCCGAACTCAGGCAATTGGAAATCTGACGTTTTTATCTGCCAAGATGAGGAAGAATTAACGGAAGCTTTTAAGAAAATTGCGAGCCCATTGGTGATGGTACAACATTTTGTTGATAAACAGAATGAATTAGCCCTAGAAGGATACACTATTAACCAAGGCGAAGAAATGCAAATTGTCACTGCTATGAATTGGAAGTACCTAATACAAGGCTATTATAGTCCTTATCATGATGTGAAGATGTTTACAGACAAAGACATGGAAGAAAAACTTAAGGCTATGTTTAAAGAAATAAGATTTGAAGGTGTCTTTGAAGTCGAATTCTTGATAGATAAAGATGGAAGCATGTATTTTATGGAAACAAATTTCAGAGCTTCTGCTTGGAACTATACTGGAGCTTGCGTTGGGATGCCACTTGATTATCTTTGGGTAAAAGGCATGGAACAAGGGTTCATTGATCCAGCAGACAGAAAAGAGTTTGCACCATTTACTTCCATGTCTGAAGTTATCGACTTTGGGAAACGAGTAGATACGGGAAAGATTAGTATAGCTGAATGGATTAAAGATTTTAAAGAGGCAAAATGTACATATATATATAATAAAGATGATATTGAACCATTCAAAATATTATATGAACAGTGGGATACATTTAAGTAGAAAAATGAAGAAAATTTTAATATATGGTAGCGGGAGTTATATTGGTAACCATTTCCAAGCTTCGCTTGAACAAGAAGGATATAATGTCATTGTTGTTGATTCAAAAATAATCACACCCGAGGATGTTGATTTTTCAGGTATAGACGTTGTAATAGATGTAGCTGGAATAGCGCATATAAACATCACTCCTGACATGGAACCTTTATTTTATAAAGTAAACACTGACACCGCGATTGAATTATGTAAAGCATCGAAGGCTAATGGTGTAAGTCAGTTTATTTATATGAGTAGTATGAATGTTTACGGTGACACTACAGATAAGATATACTCTTTAGACCAAGAGGCTCCTCATAATTTTTATGGGCGAAGTAAGTGGCTAGCTGACTGCGAAATACATAAGCTTGGGGACAATTATTTTCACGTTGTTAGTCTACGTCCACCTGTAGTTTATGGCTACAATTGTAAAGGTAATTTTTTTGAGCTTATAAAGCTCGCAAAATATATGCTATTTGTTCCTGCTTTTAGGAATACGAAAAGCATAATATACATTGATTATTTATCTAATATTCTTGTACAGTGTATTAAAAATGACGAGACAGGTATTTTACATCCGCAAAACGCAGAATATACATCGACTATAGACATAATAAAAGCAATAAGAGCTGCCCTTGGTAAAAAAACAATTACTATATATGGATTTAATTGGTTGATTCACTTTTTAATGAAAATAAACCACCAATTTGAACGTGCATTTTCAGATGATTATTATGATAAAAAGTTTTCTACCTACAGGGATAATTCTTACAATAAAGGAGACTTTAAAAAAAGCATATTTGACTCTGTCCGTAAATTGCCTTAAAGACATCAACCGCACCAAAAGACTATATTCATGATTTGTAATACAAATTTTATCATTATAAGTAAATATAGAAAAGAACTAATGGGAATAGGTGCTTTATTGATTTTGTTATGCCATTCGGTAGGTAACAATGTCACAATGCCCTATTTTCTAGAGAAAATTGCTATACAAGGTAATATTGGCGTGGATATTTTCTTATTTTTATCTGGATTAGGTCTATCATATTCGCTAAATAAAACTACATCCAACTGCCAGATATGCAATTACCGCAAAGGAATGATCTCTTGGTATATTAAGAGATACCTACGAATATTACTACCATACTACATTTTAACGATACCATATTTAATATATAAAATGCAATTCAGCAGCATGTCACTTGCTCAAGGGTTAAGCAGCTTGTTAACTTTTGAATATTGGGAATATGGTTCTGGGGCATGGTTTATTTCATTGATAGTTATACTGTATGCTGTTGCTCCATTGTTATATAGAATTCTAAATAATTCAAAACAAAAATGGATTGCATGCTACACAATCTGCATATTTCTCATGTTTATTTGCGCTGATACAAATCCAAAGCCCAGCGTATTAAATAATATATATTTAGCTTTTCAAAGAGTTCCATCATTTATAGTAGGCATGAGCATCGCCAATAATGTCAAAAACAACAAATCCATTAATGCTCTCGTTTTTATTCCCATTGTATTATATTCCCTTTTTTCATACATATTTCCCGTATGTTACACTAAATGGTTAATTGTTTTGCCCCTTACTCTACTACTTAGTCTGCTTCTATCAATATTTAATTATTTACGAATTATATCCGCTTTTTTCGGAATGATTTCGTTAGAGTCATATTTGACAAATATTTATTTAGGAGATATTTTTAATCATAAGTCTTGGATTGTATTTGGTACAGATTTAAGCTATGGCCATTATATAGAGTATTTATCGGTGCTCATTGCTGGTATATTCATAGCTTTCATTTTTAATGAAATTAGTGAAAAATTATTTCGCACTACGAATTTGTTCTTTTTTTACAAATAATTGTCTCTCCCTCTGTTTTGACCACTTACTAAAAATTAAATATCATATGGAGTTGATTAATACTATTTTATTGGATGAAGTATCAAAAAAAGCGCAACATGATCCTCGACTAAGGATAAACTATAACTTGCATACTTCGTTAGAGGCAAAATCGCAACGATTGCTGAATGCAATGCAACCTGGTACGGTATTACCTGTACATCGACACCGAAATACGGCGGAGACATTTATATTATTGAAGGGTAGTATCAGGGTGTTGTTTTATAATGATAATGGAGAAAGGGAAGACACCATTGTATTAAACCCATTGAATGGATTGTATGGCATTAATATTCCGCTTGGACAGTGGCATACAGTGGAAGTGCTGGAGCCTAATACCGTAATCTTTGAAACAAAGGATGGACCGTATACCCCATTAAATGATGAAGATGTGATGAAAATTAGCAAGAGTCGATGATTAAAAACTGTCAGGTGTCGCCGTAGTATATTGGATAATATAAAACAAAAAGAATCAAGATACTAAAGCAATTTGAAACAAAAAGTAGATTTTTGAAACTAATTCGTTGTCTGCACCTTAAGAGACATAGAGTTGATCTCTATAGATTTTGACAGCAGAATATTTGAAAATTAACACTACACTAGTTGTTTGGAATTATTGCAAATTCCACTAGTGTTGCATTAAAATTGGGACGCCATTAAAAATCAAACAAACTTGGCTCATTAAGCCTCAATTGTTCTTGGAAGTTCTAGTGAGAATTTACCAGCTTTACTACAAAAAACAATCTTATCTGTTGAGAAAAACAAGAAAGAATATCGAGTCTCAATTTTCACAGCTTGGCGACCAAATTTATGATCCCTCACAATTACGCTATGTCTTTTGATGCTTATAAAACAAAATTTTATTCAAAAACAATCGCTTTGACTGTTACTCAAATGACTAATACGTTATTAAATCGAAATATCAACTTAATCAAATCCCTTGTGTTACAAATGGACTACTGGTTATTGTAAATATCTTGCTTAACGTTCTATCCGATAGTGATAAGAAAGTCTCTTTCTTCTATTTCAATTATAGTTAAAAAAAAACATGCGTATTAGTATTCTCGCTTTGCATTTCTCCAAAATCAAGAAATCCCGACAGGGCGAATACAAAAAATATTATTTAACTTTGCGATTCTAAAAAAGCAAATATCATGGAACGGTTTCAAAACAAATTTCGCCAAACAATAAAAGGCTTATTGAATTTATCGCTTGTCAATCGATGGATTATTCTATTTATTGACCTAATTCTTTGCTTAGGAGGTTTCTTGGTTGCTGTAATTATTCGTCAGCAGCTGCTTCCATCGTCTCTGATTAATCACCTATTCCTCTTCGCTTTAGCGTTTACAGGATTTAATACGGTTGCTTTTTTGCTGTTCCAAACCTACCGGGGATTGATTCGTCATGCCAACTTTAATGAGATGTGGCGTCTGTTTGCATCATTATTATTATCCTGTATTGGTTTATATATTACCATTATCGTTGTAGATCAACATATCCCTTTAGTTCGGGTATTGGCTTTCAATATTTTTCTGACAGATCTGGCTCTGATGCTTTTCCTCCGTTTTATCATTGTACGCCTCTACAACTATTCCATGAGTTACTCCAACAAACTGCGAAAGCGTACTCTGGTGTATGGCATAGGCTCCCATAGCATTGCATTGGGGCAATGGATCAACCGGAGTGCAAGTTCGAAGTACCAAGTGATGGGCTTTATGGAACGTGAGGCCAATGCTCGCAGAACGCGCATCCACGATTTGCCGGTATATAACTTGAATTACAGCGATCCGAACCGGTTTTTACGCAAAAACGAAATTACCACCATTATCTTCCCCGACTATAAAAGTGCCCGGGCAGAACAGTCGCTTATCTCCAATTTTATTGAAATAGGCCTCACCGTATTTGTATCTCCGCCTCTCGAAGGAGTCGATTCAGCGCAAAATATTCAGGCGCAAATGCGTCCGATCCAGTTCGAGGATCTATTGGGTCGGGACGAAATTCAGATCAACCTGAATGCCATCGCCGCTCAGTTGCACCACAAAGTAATTCTGATAACCGGGGCGGCCGGATCTATCGGTAGCGAACTGGTACGTCAACTGGCTCTATTCGAACCAAAACAGCTAATTTTGCTGGATGTGGCTGAAACGCCACTACACAACCTACGTTTGGAAATGCAGAGCAAATTTCCCAAATTATGCTTTATTCCCGTCATCGGCGATATACGCAATGAGCGGAGATTAGAGTTCGTTTTTGAACGGCTCCATCCTGAAATCATTTATCATGCAGCCGCGTACAAGCATGTACCCCTGATGGAAGAGAATCCTTGCGAAGCAATTTTAGACAATGTTTTGGGAACAAAATTATTGAGTAATTTTGCCGAAATTTATCAGGTGGAGAGTTTTGTGATGATATCGACGGATAAGGCGGTGAATCCCACTAATATAATGGGGGCATCCAAACGAGTTGCCGAAATTTATGTGCAATCATTGGCCAAAAAGAGTTCCCAAACCGGAGGAAAGACCCGATTTGTCACTACTCGATTCGGTAATGTTTTGGGCTCTAATGGCTCGGTAATACCCCACTTCAAAGAACAAATTGAAAAAGGGGGGCCTGTAACGGTAACTCACCCAGATATTATCCGTTACTTCATGACGATACCAGAAGCTTGCAGGTTAGTATTAGAAGCTGCTTCTTTTGGACAGTCGGGTGAAATTTATGTCTTTGATATGGGGGAACCTGTCAAAATCGTCGATTTGGCTCGGCAAATGATAGAGATGGCTGGATTTGTTCCTGATGCGGATATCAAAATAGAATTCACAGGACTCCGTCCTGGAGAGAAACTCTATGAAGAGTTATTGAATGACAAAGAACAAACCATTCCGACCGAACACGACAAGATAACCGTTGCCAAAGTTCGTCAATATGATTTTACAACGGTAAATGAAGCTGTGCATGCTTTGATTCATCACGCTTACCGGATGGAGATTCCGGAAACAGTACAAACTATGAAAAAATTAGTCCCAGAATTTATCAGCCAAAATTCACCTTTTTTCATCTATGATAAGAATCAGACAGGGACTCCTGTTGCTGAGATTCTTGATATTGAAATAAACGAATAAACTGCCAATCGGTAATTACAAATATTCATCCAACACAAGTAAATAATATATTAATGAAACGAATATTCTTGCTTTTTTCAGGGTTACTTCTGATCTTTTCTCTGCATTCTCAATCCCTCTCCAGTCTTAAAAATATGAATGTCGATAACCTGAGTGATGCTCAGGTAGGGCAGCTGGCACAGCAAATGCAGGCTCAGGGCATCTCTACCGGTCAGATCGATCAATATGCCGCTTCAAAAGGCGCTTCGCCAGAGCAAGCACAGAAACTGAAGAAACGTATTGTGCAATATTCGGGTCAAGAGGCAAAACCAGAGAATAGACCGAATATGACCGAAGCCGAAGCTATCGATGGTACAGGATCGGAGAACGGAGAACGGAATTCGAAACAAATCGCTCTTCCCAAAGTGTTCGGCACGGAGATTTTCAAAAATGCAGCGATGAGTTTCGAACCCAATTTGCGATTAGCTACTCCCCAGAACTATGTGTTGGGACCCGATGACGAGGTGTTGATCGATATCTACGGACTGTCGGAAGCAAACTATAAACTCAATGTGAGTCCCGAAGGAACCATCCGCATCCCGTTAGTAGGGGTAATCAATGTCAGCGGACTGACGATCTCCGAAGCACGCCGGGTAATCAAGAATCGAATGACAGCTACCTACAAAGGTCTGGCATCGGGTAATACATCGGTCAGCATCAACTTAGGAAATATCCGTAGCATCACCGTACATGTTATCGGCGAAGTGGTACATCCGGGTAGCTTTACAATCCCTTCTTTGGCTACGGTTTTCAACGCGCTCTACCAGTCGGGTGGTTCCAAAGAGAACGGTTCGTTCCGCGATATTCAGGTGATCCGCAATAACCAGGTGATCCGCACAGTGGATCTATACGATTTTCTGGTACACGGCAAACAACACGATTTGCGTCTGCAGGATCAGGATGTGGTGAAAGTACTCCCCTACCGCAACCGGGTAACGCTCACGGGAGAAGTGAAAACTCCGGCTATCTTCGAAATGAAAAGCGGAGAGACGTTGCAGGATCTGATCACCTTTGCCGGTGGATTTACCGAAAAAGCATACCGCCAAAGTATTACAGGTTACCGCAACACGTTGAAGGAACAGAGCGTAGTTAGTATCGAAAACGGAGATTTCAAAACATTCAAAACAGAACCTGGCGATTCCTACTCTGTGGGCAAACTACTTAATCGTTTCGAAAACCGGGTTCAGATCTCGGGTGCTGTCTATCGTCCCGGTGTATATGCCCTGAAGGAGGGAATGAAGGTAAAAGAGTTGCTTCAACTGGCCGAAGGACTTAAAGAAGATGCCTTTGTAAACAGCGCTGTGATTTTCCGTAAGAACAGCCTTGGGCTCTCCGAAGTAACCTCTTTTAGCCCCAAAGAGTTGTTGAACGGACAAAACGATATAGTCCTGCAACGCGAAGATAGTATCTATATAGGATCGGTACTCGACATGAAAGAGAAAGATTTCGTCTATATCTCAGGTGAGGTGTTGAAACCGAACAAATACTCTTTTGGAGAGGGTATGACTTTGAAAGACCTCATCGTGCTGTCCAACGGTTTTAAAAACAAAGCCAACATAGGCGAAATTGAGGTGTACCGCCAGATTACCGATATCAAGACGCTAAACGAGAACATCAACAAGGCCGAATCGTTCAAAATTAAAATGGACTCCGCAATGGAGAATACGGCTACCTTCAAGCTGAAACGGGAAGATCGCGTGGTAGTTCGCCCCATCTTCGGAGCCGAAGATATGAAAGAGGTTACTATCGAAGGCGAAGTAATCGCACCGGGCAACTACGTACTGAAATCGAAAAAACAACGTATATCCGACCTGCTCAATCAGGCAGGAGGACTCTCGGCCTATGCCTATGCCCAAGGGGCTTTTCTTACCCGCAAACACCGGAAAGAAGATGTAGACCAGAAAGCGATGGAGATGATTAAAAAAGATGCTGCCCTAAAGGTAAAAAGCAAAACCAGTGCTATCGATTCGATGCAGGTGGAAAAACAAGATATCATGACATCAAATATTGTCGATATCCGTTTGGAGAAAATTATCAGACATCCGGGATCGAAATATGACCTGCAACTGGAAGAGGGCGACGTGCTTTCCATTCCGAAACAGCTAGAAACAGTCAACATATCGGGTCAGGTGCTCCGTAGTACATCCGTACGCTACCAGGGAAAATCGTTGGGCTATTATATTTCCAGCGCAGGAGGTTTCAGTGCCAAAGCACTTGCTGGTCGCACCTATGTGGTCTACCCCAACGGGTCAGTAGATGCCACCTCCCATTTTTTGGGCTTCCGAGTCTATCCAAAGGTAAAACCGGGTGCCAGCATTGTGGTTCCGTTGAAGCCGGAAAAGAAAGGAATGAGTACGGCTGAAACCATCGGCATTACCTCCAGTATTGTCTCTATGGCTGCACTGATTGCTACGCTCTTCAAGTAATTATAAACAAATGAGGGATAAGGAGTACGGTAAAAGGGGTAAGGCGTAAGGGACTAGTTAATAGGAAAGCGAAACAAAAAATAATGTTCCATACGAATAAACTCCTTTGCGTTCTTAGTGGTAAAAACGAAAATGATCATCCGTATAATGACCTAAGGTGTCTTTTTACTCCAAAGGCGTAACCCGATAATAACGCCGGGATTTATCTCGGCGTAAATACAAAGGAGTCAACATACTCCCTGAACCGCATAGCGGTTTCCCATTGGCAAGGAAACGCTTACAGCGTTATGCAAAATGCAACATCTATCTCCGTCGGGATAAATCCCAACGTTATTATGAGGATAACACCTTCGGTGTTTGGCGGTCGTTTTGCAGATAATCATTAAAACTAAAAAGCATCCATTTAACAAGCTATTAAGGCATTCAGAGAATCAGGCTTTTTCTAAATGACACTTAATTTCTTAATGATTTGATTTTAGATTAATGTAAAATCAGGATGAATTGATAAATTAAGAATTACCCGGTAGGCAGGTTCAAACTCCGTGAGAATTTCACCGTGAATCCTTAACAGGGTTTAGATGTCAAATCTGATAATCATAAAAAAAATTACACACTATTGAGGCATTAAGAATCTTACCTAAATAACGTTCTACATACAGCTTCATTTCTTAATGGTAAAAAATAAAGTATACACTATTATCAAAAAATTCTATTTATAACAATGGATACAGAACAACAACCAGACAAAGTAAATATATCATCACAGGTAAACAATGCCTCTGCATCATCGGACGAAATTTCATTGCACGAGATTTTGCAGCACCTTTCGGTTATCAGACAAAAGGTATGGCACCGGAAATGGATCGTGATTATCATTGCCTTTGCTGGAGCCGCCATCGGACTTACGGCATCGCTAATTACAAAACCAACCTACACCGCGAAACTTTCATTTGCATTGCAGGACGAAAAAGGAGGAGGAAGCCTCTCGAGTTTGGCCGGGTTGGCCAGTCAGTTTGGAGTTAACGTAGGAGGTGCGAGTAGCGCCTTCGGGGGAGATAACCTCTACGAACTCTTCACCTCCCACCGTTTGATTGAACAGACGCTGCTCTGCCCGACTGTTATCATCAACGGCAAAAACAGCAACCTGCTCAATCTCTATATCGACACCTACCAACTGAAAGAGAAATGGAGCAAGAGTAAAAAACCAGAGCTTCAGCGAATGGCATTTCCGCTGGAGCAAAAGCGGGAAACCTACACCCGTGCGCAGGACAGTATTTTGCAGAAAATCTATAAAAAAATTATCAAGGATCCGATGTTAACAGTGGGGCAACGCGGCAAAAAGCTGAGTATCGGGGATATCACCTTTGTTTCGGAAAACGAAACACTCTCTAAACTCTTTGTGGAAAACCTTATTCGAGAGACCACCGATTTCTATATTGCCACCAAGACCAAAGTAACGCGTGAAAATTATCTGAAGCTACGCCATCAGGCCGATTCGGTAAAGGCAATCTTTAACGGAGCTGTTTCTTCCCGGGCTTCACAGGCTGATGCCGTACCCAATGCTGTGCGTCAGGTGGCCAGCGTTGGAGTTGTTCGGTCACAGAGTAACATGCAAATAGCTGGAGCCACTTACGGAGAGATGGTAAAAAATCTGGAGGTGATGAAAATGACCCTCAACCAAGAGACCCCTTTGGTACAAGTTATCGATGGCCCCTCGTATCCGCTGGAAAAACAACGACTGGGAAAAGCCAAAGGAATTCTGATCGGAGGTTTTGCGGGAGGTGCATTGGCAATTGCATGGTTGGCTCTTGCTTACTTCTTCTCACTCTTCAAGGCAAGCTTACAAACACAAAAGGTAAATGGTGTAAGGTAAGAGGTATAAGGTGAATGGGATCTGGGTCTAGGGATTAGAGACTATACATGAGGAAACCGTGATGAGACGCTAGATGCCAGCGGTTCGATTCTTGGTTTCTTGTTCCTGTTCCCTGAAATAGAGGAGCCGATTTACCATTCACCGTTTACCGTCCACCTTTAACCACAGTTATCATTAAGTTCAAAGTCATTCTTCAATTCCTTCATTTCTTAGTGGTGGAACCAATTCATCTTTACCCGTTGACCATTGACTTTTCACCTAATTTTAATTTCTGACATGCGCTATTCTCATCTACATATACTTCTCCCTGCCATCGTTATACTGCTACTTAGCGGTTGCAATGACGACAAGCTACTGGATGGAACCCCATTCGATTACAGACAAAAAACAACCCCACCGGGAGAAGGAAGAGCCTGTGCTGTGGCTTTCTCGATCAACGAAAAAGGCTATGTAGCGCTGGGTAGGAATAACTCCGGATCGCTCAATGACTGCTGGCAATACGATCCTAGCTCAGACTCTTGGACAAAAAAAAGCAATTTTCCGGGAACTGGAAGAGTTAAAGCAATCGCCACTGTAGTGAATGGGAATGCCTATGTTGGTCTGGGATATTGCCAGGAAGTTGGAGGTTCTTCAGTGCCGGCAGCCTATCTTCGAGATTTTTGGATGTATAATCCTGTAGCCGATCAATGGACACGTAAAGCGGACTTTCCAAGTAAATATACCAACGGATGCGCCAGTTTCGTCTATAACAACGAAATCTATGTCAGTTCCGGCTTTAATGGAGCAGGAGGATCTCCTCGTGAGTTTTGGAAATATAACCCCGAACAGAACCGATGGATCGCCTTACAGAAATTTGCCGGAGACTATCGGGAGATTCCGATAGCTTGTGCAGGAGAAAATCATTGCTATTTCGGAACCGGTTATCAGGGGAAAAGTTTCAACGACTGGTGGGAATATTTCCCTGCTACCGATAGTTGGCAAGAACGGGAATCCCTACCCGGTCACGGACGGCAAAACACTCTTGCCTTTGCTGTGGGCGATCGTTACTTTGTGGCGACGGGTCGTTATTGGAGAGGCAATACCGAAGCCAACCAATACTTGCGTGCCGACGTCAAAGAATACGATCCGAACCGGAACAAATGGATCGATCGCGGTGAAATTCCGAATGGCAAACGCGAAAACGGCATCGCATTTACCATCAACGACACGGTCTATTTGGGATTGGGAGAGGACGATAACGGATTAGTCAACAATTTTTGGAGCTTCAAACCGTGACAACAGATAATACAATCTGACTACCAAACTGGAGATCTAAACTCCGTCAGGAGTTACCGGTAAATAACTGTGTCTGTAATGCACGGTAGGAAATACGCAAACTCAACCCGATAGCGGTTTTCCCAATTTAATCCCTTCTCGCACTTAGCGGCAAAAACATTTGGATAACCCATTAAATAATTCATCGGATTTTTTCTGATGCCTATAATGACAAATCACTCCCGAATACAAAAACATATCTATATTTTTCTCTCTTTTCTTGCAACAGCATCTTCAATGTTGGCTCAGAAAGATAGTCTGAAATACGATGTACAGCTAATGTCATTGGTATCGTCCGGACATTACGCTCCCTTCTGGCAGCAAAGTAACCAATACGGATCTGTGCTATCCTCGCCCAACAGTACGAATCTTTTCGTAGGTATCGGTAAAGAGCTGGGCAATTCGAAGCAACTATTCAAATACGGATACAAAGCAAAACTACTTCTCCAAACCGATTACAAACAGACTCATGCCTACTTCCACGAGCTGTATGCAGAAGGCAAACTATCTGTGTTCAGCCTGATCATCGGAAAGCGGAAGGAACATCTGGGCTGTCAGGATTCTGCTCTGTCGTGCGGAGGTATTCTCTTTTCAAAAAACTCCCTCCCGATGCCTAAAATAACAGCGGGTATCGAACATTTCACACCAGTACCTTTTTCCGGTGGATGGGTCGAAATAAAAGGAGCCATCGCGCATGGCTGGTTTACAGACAACACCTACATGAAGGATGTCTATCTGCACCATCTTTATGCGTATGGCCGGGTCGGAGGAAAGTTCCCGGTGCACCTGTCATACGGCATCGACCATGTAGCCCAGTGGGGTGGTTACAATACCGAACAGGGACAACAGCCCAACGGTCTTGGGGATCTTATCCGGATTATGAAAGGCAAACAAGGAGGCACAGGGGCTCTTGAGACAGATAAAATCAATGCATTGGGTAACCATATTATTTCGCAAAGCCTGAAACTGGAATCTGAATGGAACGGTTTTAAATTAGATGCTTATTGGCAAAATATTTCGGAAGACGGTCCTATCGATCTGATCGGGAAAACAATGAATGCCTCCGACGGTTTATGGGGCATCACACTGCGCAACAACCGGTTTCCAGTACTAAAAGGAGTGTTGTATGAATACCTGCGCACAACTGATCAATCAGGTCCAATCAATGAACAAGACGGCATTGTATATGGTGGTGCCGACGGCTATTTTACAAACAGCGTTTATCATGAAGGTTGGAACTACTTCAACCGCACGATAGGCACTCCCTTTATCTCTTCTCCTTTTTACAACAAAAACGGCACCATCTACACGCTGAATAGCCGGGTGGAGGTACATCATTTCGGAGCAGAGGGAGATATTAAAGGATATAACTACCGGTTATTAGTCTCCTTTAGCAAAAACTACGGAGCCTATTATGCGCCGTTCCCCTCCGTGATAAAAAACAGCTCGTTGTTATTAGAGGTGCATAAAACATTCCCCTCTCTTCAGGGAGTAGAGGCAGGAATCTCACTGTCTGCCGATTTCGGTAAACTCTACGGCAACTCTACCGGCTGCATGATTACGCTTCGGAAACGAGGACTTTTGCTCGGTTATTAAACACATGTCCAGACAGAACAAACACTCGCACCTATTGGCTTGCATCAATTTTATGATTCCATGTCCTGAGGGCATTGCACCAGTCTGGAAAATGAGTAACTTTGTCCTGCATATCTAACCAAAATAAATTCGTGTTTCGGTAGAACATCCGATGCTGTGCTGCTTTGTACAACGACAGCGGCTAAAGATGCAAGCTCCGACATTCAAACCAAATTGCTATGAAGATAGTTATTGCCGGAGCAGGCGAGACCGGCTCCCACCTCTCCAAGATTCTCTCTCAAGAGAGTCAGGATATCACGATACTGGATGCCAATGAAGCAAAGCTGAAGCAGCTCAAAATGACCTTGAATATTAAAACTGTTGCCGGCCAAGCCATTTCTATTGCAAGTCTCAAAGAGAGCGGCGTGGCAGATGCAGACCTGTTTGTTGCTGTCACACCATCCGAAACAGAAAATATCACCGCCTGTGTGTTGGCATCCAAACTGGGTGCAAAGAAAACACTGTCGCGCATCGATAACAGCGAATACCTTCTGCCCGAAAACAAAGAATTTTTTCAGCAACTGGGAATCAGCTCGATGGTTTATCCCGAACACCTGGCTGGCTCTGAGATAATCAATGCACTGAAAGCTACCTGGCAACGCGAATACATGGCCTTTGAAAATGGCACGATGTTACTGGTAGGCATCAAGGTGCGTTCCAATGCCGAAATCGTCAACAAACAGTTCTCGTCGGGCTATTTCGATCACACCCATTACCGCATTGTGGCCATCAAACGTCCCGATCAGACCATTATTCCGAAGGGGAGCGATCGGATTCTGCCCAACGACCTGGTATACTTTATCACGGCTCCCGAGGATCTCGACTTTGTACGCCAGCAGGCAGGAAAAGAGGAATACGAAGTGCAAAATATTATGATTATGGGAGGAAGCCGCATTGCAGAATGTACGGCGGCACAGCTGCCCGATCATATGCGTGTGAAGTTAATCGAAATAGATAAGGACAAATGCCATTTGCTGGGAGAAAAGCTAAACAATATTCTGGTAATAAACGGCGACGGACGCGACGTGGAACTCCTGAAAGAAGAAGATATTGAAGACATGGATGCCTTCGTCGCACTGACAGACAATTCGGAAACCAACATTCTGGCATGTTCGGTGGCCAAACGTTTCGGCATAAAGAAAACGATTGCCGAAATTGAGAATATCGAATACATCCCGATGTCCGAAAGCCTTGATATTGGTGCCATTTTGAACAAAAAACTGCTGACGGCTAGTCATCTGTACCAATTGACGCTCAACGCCAATATTTCGAACGTAAAGTGTCTGACCAATGTAGAAGCGGTAGTAATGGAGTTTGTGGTTAAGGAAGGCTCGCGGGTAACGCAGGATAGCGTGCGTGATCTTCAGCTCCCAAACAATGTAAATATCGGCGGGTTAATCCGAAACGGAAAAGGAATTACGGTAAACGGAAATACCGTTATACAACCGAACGATCACGTAATTGTATTCTGTATGAGCGATTCGGTTCAAAAATTAGACGCGTTCTTTCATTAATTGTGTCAAGCATCGCCTAACATGCGCCGATGCCCTAAAAAACAAAGGCTGTCCAACACGGACAGCCTCTATTTTAAGTTTGCAGTAACGACTATTGAATCGCTTGAGCCAATTCAGCTCCGGCTTTGAACTTTGCAACGTTTTTGGCAGCAATGTCAACAGGTTGTTTCGTTGCAGGATTAATACCCTTGCGAGCCTCTTTTTTCACAATAGAGAATGATCCAAAACCTACCAGGCTTACCTTATCTCCACCCTTCAAAGCTGTAGTAATAGCACAAACAGTTGCATCCAAAGCCTTTTTTGCATCGGCTTTTGTCAAGCCTGCCTCAGCAGCAATAGCGTTAACTAATTCACCTTTATTCATACTTGTAATTTTAAATGGTTAGAAAAACAGCGGGGCAAATCCCAAATATTGTTTGCAAAGATAAAACATTCTCTTAACAAAACAACTCAAGAACCTTTTTTTTACAAAAAAAAATTGCGTTTACTCAAAAAACATGTTCAACAGCATAAAAAGAGCCCTTTTTTCTCTATTTTTGCTTCAAATTTTTCATTTATGACAGACTATAAACCCTCATTCTTAGCCTCTTTCCCACCAGTAATTTTAAATTTACTGGTCATAAATTTCTTGTTCTGGCTTGCCAGTGTCGTGCTGCCGGGTGCTGCCGACATCAATTTAAATTCCATGTTAGGACTTCACTACTGGCAATCGAAAGATTTTCATGCCTACCAGTTACTGACATACATGTTCCAACATGCCTCGTTCGATCATATCTTTTTTAATATGTTCGGATTGTTCATGTTCGGTCCGGTACTGGAACAGGTGTGGGGTAGCAAACGGTTCCTCTTTTTCTATCTCTTTACCGGCATCGGCGCTGCCCTTACTCAGGAAGTCATGTGGAGCCTGAGCATCTACCCCGAAATCGGAAGCGCCATTACCAATGTTAACTTTATGGGAGCGGAACCTCTTACTGTAGGAGCATCGGGAGCTATTTTCGGCATATTGTTGGCATTTGCCATGGTGTTTCCCGATGCCCGGATGTTTCTGCTATTTCTGCCTATTCCCATCAAAGCCAAATACATGATTCCGGTCTATGCACTGATCGAGCTTTTTATGGGCGTGGCCAGTTTCTCGGGCGACAACGTAGCGCATTTTGCCCATCTCGGAGGAGCATTATTCGGACTGATTCTAATATTGGCATGGAAACGAAATACCCGCAACGGTAATAACCTTTTCTGATTATGACGCTCATAAACGATTTCAAACGTTCGTTTCAACAGGCAACCATGCTCAAAAAACTGTTGTATATCAACATTGTAACCTTTGTTGTTGTGCAACTTGCCGTTATCATTCTCAAACTGTGCGCTGTCGAATCGTCCATCTGGTTATCGTACCTCGAACTGCCATCCAATTTGAACCTGTTGGTGTTTCGCCCATGGACAATAGTTTCTTACATGTTTCTGCACACCGATGTGTTGCATATTCTGTTTAATATGCTATGCCTCTTCGGATTCGGGCAATTGTTCTTGTTCGTCTTCTCGCCCAAACATCTGTTGAGCGTCTATATTTTCGGAGGCATTGCTGGTGCTATCGTCTACATTGCAGCATTCAACATATTCCCTTATTTTGTTGTTGCCAAGGAGCATACACTGTTATTGGGAGCTTCGGCTTCCATCATGGCAATTATCGTTGCGGTAGCCACATATTCTCCCAATTACGCTGTATCTTTGTTTCTGTTGGGCAGAATAAAATTGAAATATGTCGCTATTTTTACTTTTCTGATTAGCCTGCTGAGTGTTACGGGCGAAAATGCAGGTGGAGAATTGGCACATGTAGGAGGGGCTCTGCTGGGATTTTGGTTTGCCAAACGAATGAAAGGCGGCAAAGATATTACCAAACACTTTAATCTCGCCATCGACAAAGCGATTGGCCTTTTTGAAAGAAAACCCCGTAAATTCAAGGTTACTCAGACGCGACCGAAATCCGACCGGGACTACCGTCAGGAAAAACGCAACAACGAAGAGGAACTGAACCGTATTCTCGAAAAAATAAAACGATCGGGATACGGCAGCCTATCGGATGAAGAGAGGAAAAATCTGTTCGACCGGAACAGCAAATAACAATTTGAAAATGAGATAACATGCTAATGTGCCAATTACAACCTGAACGCATCAACCTTATTTAAATCAAAAGGATACCATCCAATTATTTTAGCACAGAATTGTGAGACAAAGCATTAAAATACTACTCATTACACTGAATATCATTGCCGCTATGGCCATGATTCTGGCCAAGCTGACAACACTTGTCAGTCCGGCACACTGGCTCATATTTGCTTATTTCGGACTCTTTTTTCCCTTCATTCTGGTCATCAATTTTGCATTTATGCTGTTCTGGCTTTTGTGCCGCAAGTGGAAAATACTTTTCATCTCACTTATAGCTTGCTTCCTCTGCATCAACAATATATGCAATACGTTTCCCATTCACCTTATCAAGCGGACGACAAACGAGACATCGAGCCGGCTGAAGATTATGACCTACAATATTGATGCTTTCAGCCAGTTTTCTCCATCACGAAAAAGCACGATGGACAGCCTGCTGGCATTCGTTAACCGGAAAAACCCGGACGTTATCTGTTTTCAGGAATTTTATGTCTACAACAAATCGGGACAAACGACGGAGAAAAATGTGTTGAAACGACTCAAAAAATATCCATATCATTTCATTCATTACTCCATGTCGGAAGATGTGTTCAGCGAAGGGTTGGCCATCTTTTCCAAATACCCGATCGATTATAAGGGAACCTGCCAATTTTCGAAAGAGTATTACATGACAATTTATGCAGACATTGTGGTGAACGCAAAAACAATACGGGTATTCAACCATCACATGCAATCCTATAAATTCACCTCTGACGAACGCAAACATTACGAAGATCTGGTCGGTGATTTCAATTCCCATCTGTTTCGTGATGTCATCTTAAAATTCTCGTCGAAAATGAACGAGGCCTACAACGTACGGGCAAAGCAATCCGATATTGTTGCAAAAACCATTGACGAATCGCCATACCCAGTCATTATTTGCGGCGACTTCAACGATGTGCCGGTTTCGTATACCTACACCACCATTAAACAAGACTTGGTAGACACCTATGCCACCGTCGGAACCGGATATGGCAACACCTATAGCCACAAACTATTCCCGTTTCGCATCGACTACATCATGGTCGATCCCTCCTTTCATCCCATATCGTCGCGGGCTGCAAGGGTAAAATATTCCGACCACTATCCGGTTATCTCCGTCGTCGGACTACCGTAACACAGCCTAAAAATCTTTCTTATAACATATTGCATCATGATTCATTATAAACACCTGTTCCTTATTTTTCTTGCAACGTTGTTTCTATCCGGATGTAAACAGCACGGACGTTTCGATGTAGACGTTGATAAAATATCGCTCAATGTCCCGATCCATCGCTTCGATAAAGATCTCAATGCAGTCGATCCGCTGCATGTCAAAGAAGGTTTGGATGGCCTCAACCGGAAGTACGGACCGGCATACCTCAATCTCTATTTCAGTAAAATAATGCAACTCAACAGCGGGGATAACGGGCAACTGATCCAAATGGCAACCCTGTTTTTGAAAGACACAACGGTGAGAAGCGTCTTTCGCGAATCGCTTCGACAGTACGCCGACATTTCCGATATTCAAAAGAAGGTAACCGACGCCTTCAAGCGGATCCACCATTTCTTCCCGGAGAAAAAGATTCCACAACTGTACCTGCATGTCTCCATGTTCAATCAATCGCTGGTGGTCGACGAAAACATCATTTCGCTCAGTGTAGACAACTATTTAGGGGCAAAATACTACGGTTACAAGAAAGCCGGAGTATACGACTATTTGCTTTACAACATGCGCCGCGAAAAAGTAGCACCCGACTTTGTCACCGCACTTTTGATGACAGAGTTCGCCCAACCGTACACCGATAAATTCGTCGACAATATGCTCTTCAGGGGAAAAGTCATGTTCCTGCTTTCGGTATTGATGCCCGACGAGCAACCGGAAGTACTGATGGGATACACCAAAGCGCAGATAGATTGGTGTAAAGACAACGAAAAATCGATGTGGCTCAACATTATGGATAAGCGACAACTATTCAGCAATGACCCGATGCTGTCGACCACCTATTTCAACGATGCACCTTTCACCGCTGCAGTTTCGCAGGAGTCGCCGGGACGGGTGGGAATCTGGATAGGCTGGCAAATCATCAAACAATACATGGATCATCACCCCAAAGTTACGCTACCCGAATTGATGGCCAACAACAATTACCAGCAAATAATGGAGCAATCGAGCTATAAACCATGACTCGATTTGAGAATTTGAGAATTTGAAAATGTATAAATTTGAAGATGAAATTTGGTTATCCATAAAGCAAATGAAGTCAGTTACAAAGCACACGAAGTTTTCTTTGAGCTCCTTTGCGATGCACTTTGCGTTCTTTGTGGTAAAAAGCAGATTCAGATTCCAATCGTACATCGTAAATGCATAAATTGTAAATAACAACATATTCCGGACATGGAAAACAACACCTATTCAAACGATACGTCTAAGCGACTGTTTTTGCTCGATGCCTATGCGCTGATATACAGAGCCTATTACGCGTTTATCAAAAACCCGAGATTCAACTCCAAGGGAATGAACACCTCGGCCATTCTGGGCTTTGTGAATACGTTGGATGAGGTATTGAAAAAAGAAACCCCAACGCACATTGCCGTTGTGTTCGACCCCTCCGGCCCGACTTTCCGCCACGAAGCGTACGAGCAATATAAAGCGCAGCGCGAAGAGACTCCGGAAGATATCCGCAAAGCGGTTCCCATCATCAAAGAGGTGGTAGAAGCCTACCGTATTCCGGTGTTGCAGGTGGCCGGATTCGAAGCCGACGATGTGATTGGAACACTGGCAAAGAAAGCGGCGGCTGTGGGCTATGATGTCTACATGATGACTCCCGACAAAGATTATGGCCAGTTGGTATCCGATCATATTTTCATGTACCGACCGAAGCATTCGGGTGGATTTGAGATTATGGGACCGGAAGAGGTAAAAGCCAAGTTCGACCTCGACAGCCACGAACAGGTCATCGACCTGCTGGGACTGATGGGCGATGCCTCGGACAATATTCCCGGCTGTCCCGGTGTGGGCGAAAAGACGGCAGTCAAACTGCTGAAAGAGTTCGGAAGCATAGAGAATCTGCTACAAAACACCGATAAGCTAAAAGGAGCTCTCAAAGATAAAATTGAGAATAACAAAGAGCAGATAGAGTTCTCGCGCTTTCTGGCAACCATCAAGATTGATGTGCCCATCGAACTGAATGAAGAGTCGCTGTTGTTGGAAGAACCTGATGAAGAGAAGTTGTCGGCGCTTTTTATCGAGTTGGAATTCCGAACTCGTCTTGCCCGGAAGAGTTTATCTACAACTCAGCCCAATAAACCGGCAGCCAAAGAGGCCTCCCAACAAACCTCTCTCTTCGGCGACGTAAATCCCGAAACGCACGAACTGGAAGTAACGGCTTCGGCCTACAGTCACTTGGCAACCATCGCCACCACTCCGCATGTTTATCACGCGGCAGCCACCGCCGAAGAGCGAGCTAAATTGGTGAACAACCTGTTGCAACAGAACTCCGTCTGCTTCGACACCGAGACCGACTCGCTCGATGTGTTCACCACCAAATTGGTCGGCATGTCGTTTGCCTGGAAAGAGGGAGAAGCCTACTACGTTCCCGTACCCGCCGATCAAGAAGAGGCTCAACGGATTGTGGACGAATTCAAACTTTTCTTTGCAGCCGGAGAGATTGAAAAGATAGGCCAGAACATGAAGTTCGACCTGCTGGTGCTCGCCAACTACGGAGTGGAAATCAAAGGGCCACTCTTCGACACGATGATTGCCCACTACCTGCTACAGCCCGAATTGCGCCACAATATGGACTATCTGGCTGAAATCATGCTATCGTACAAAACGATCCATATCGACGAACTGATAGGGTCGAGAGGGAAGAATCAGCTCACCATGCGGCAGGTTCCCCTCGAAAAAATTACCGACTATGCTGCCGAAGATGCCGACATCACCTTCCGCCTGAAACAGCAATTGGAGCCGAAAATAAAAGAAAACGGACTGGAATCGCTACTCTTCGATATCGAGATGCCTCTGATGCGGGTATTGACCGAAATAGAACAGAACGGGGTACTGATTGATGGTGTTGCACTGAAACAGTCGTCCGAGATTTTGACGAGCGATATGCTGAACATCGAGAAAGAGGTGCACTCCATGGCCGGGATGGAATTCAATATAAGCTCTGCCAAACAGGTGGGCGAAGTGTTGTTCGACCGACTGAAAATAATGGAAAAGGCAAAGAAAACCAAGACGGGGCAATACTCTACCAACGAAGAAATTCTGGAAGCGTTGCGGGGAAAGCATCCGGTTGTGGAAAAGATTCTGGAATACCGCGGATTGAAAAAGCTACTGAGCACCTATATCGATGCGCTACCGGCTCTGATCAACCAGAAAACCGGCAAGGTACACACCTCGTTCAACCAGGCGGTGGCTGCTACCGGACGCCTCAGTTCGAGCAACCCGAACCTTCAAAACATTCCTATCCGTGACGAGCAAGGCAAAGAGATTCGTAAAGCATTCATCGCCGAACCCGACTGCCACTTTTTATCGGCCGACTACTCTCAAATCGAATTGCGCATCATGGCGCATCTGAGTCAGGACAGCAACATGATCGAAGCGTTCAAATCGGGGCAGGATATTCACGCAGCAACCGCAGCCAAGATCTATCACCTACCCATCGAAGAGGTAACCTCCGATATGCGCCGGAAGGCCAAGACCGCCAACTTCGGCATCATCTACGGCATCTCCGTGTTCGGCCTTTCCGACCGGCTGGGCATTCCGCGGGGTGAAGCCAAGGAGTTGATAGACGGTTATTTTGCCACCTACCCGCAGGTAAAAATGTACATGGACCGATGTATTGAAGTTGCCAAGTCGAATGGCTGGGTCGAAACCCTGTTGCACCGCAAACGCTACCTACCGGATATCAATTCGCACAATGCCAACGTACGTGGTTTTGCCGAACGAAATGCCGTCAATGCTCCCATTCAGGGCACTGCCGCCGACATTATCAAAATTGCGATGGTGAATATCAGCCGCCGCTTTCGCGAAGAGCAGCTGCGCTCGAAGATGATTTTACAGGTGCATGACGAATTGAACTTCAACGTGGTGCCCGATGAATTATACATTGTAAAGAGCATCGTCACCCGCGAGATGGAAGGTGCCCTGTCGCTCTCTGTTCCGCTAAAAGTGGATGTAGGTGTGGGGAAGAACTGGCTCGAAGCGCATTAATACTGACAACCCGAACCCATTGGGGAGCATCCGGCTACCGGTACTTTCCCTGTACACTCTCTTCGACAATACTCAGATAGCTGTGGTAGCGCGAAGGATTAATGGTAAATGCCTCCACCGCTTCGATCACAGCACAGCCAGGTTCGTGCGTGTGGGTGCAGTTGTAGAATTTGCACTGATGTGATGTCGCAAAGATTTCGCGGAAGTAGTGCCCTGCCTCTTCGGGAGTAACCTCCAGCAGTCCGAACCCTTTGATGCCCGGGGTATCGATAATAAATCCGCCCTGAGGCAACGGAAGCATTTCGGAATACGTAGTGGTATGCATCCCTTTGTGATGATACTCCGAGATACTACCTGTCTTCACCGCAGCATCAGGCAATAACGCGTTCAGTAACGTAGACTTACCCACGCCGGAATTACCCGAAAGCAGTGTTATTTTGCCTTCAAGCGCTACTCTGAGCTCCTCGAGACCCTGTTGTGTCAACGCCGATATTTTGAAACAGGGATAATTGAGGCTCTCGTACAGCACGATCAGTGCATCCAGATAACGATTATCATCCTCGGAATAGAGGTCGGTTTTATTGAATACCAACACAGAGGGTACTCCATACGATTCGGCAGAGGCCAGAAAGCGGTCGATAAACACCGTCGAAGTCTCCGGATGTTTCACCGTAACGACTAATGCCGCCAGGTCGATATTGGCCGCCAGAATATGCCCCTGCTTGGAGAGGTTGGATGCCCGGCGGATGATAACATTGCGTCGGTCGCAAATGGTGGTGATAAGCGAGAGTTGCCCTTCGTTCACCTCCACCCCCACCCGATCGCCAACGACGACCGGATTGGTAGTGCGAATACCCTGGATGCGGAATGTCCCTTTTATTTTACACTCCAACACCTCCGGGCTGTCGTCGGGGAGCACCCAATACGAACTGCCGGTACTTTTAATTACCAATCCTTCCATTTATCAATTTACAATTTCCCCGATAGCTATCGGGATTACGAGGTACGATTTTTATTGAGAACGTAAATAGTAAGCTTCTACAACTTCAGAATAATTCTCTCGCCGAGTGTTTTGGCCAATTGCGATTTTATCACATTCAGGTTGCCGATCTCCTGCATCAGGGCTGCCTGCCGCTCCCTATCGTTTTGTTCGTTCGCCTTTTTCATTTCCACTATTTTATCCTTGATGGTGGAAAGTAACAGCTTGTTTTTGTATTCGAAGATCACGCGCGGCACCAGCTCGATCAACCGGTCCGACTCCTCCTCTACCTTCGACATCTTGGTATAAATCTTGCTCAACACATACCTGTCGGCCAACAGGTCGGTAGCCAGACGGCTCACCTGCTGATCGGGATGTTGCCCGAAAAAGTGCTCGGCCACGAATCCCGGCTTGGCCGCATTCGCATGGAAGAGTTCCAGCATCTTTACATAGAGCGGATGTCCCAATGCCAGGTCATCTTTTGCCAGTTCGTCGAGCATGTATTGCCCTACCGAAACCGCCACTTCGGGACTCGCGTCATCCTGTTTCAGGTAGTATAGCGGATGTTCGCCATAGCGCACCAAATAGCGAATAATATTACGCTCTTCGTCCTGATGGGTATAACTTGCCGGCGACACACCTTCGCCGCCCTGCGTCGCTTCTGCCGGAATAGCATCGGGTGCCGGCTGAAGAGGCGTTCCCGGTTGGGGTCGGGCAGCTTCACGCTCCTGTTTTGTATGTTGTGCTTTTCCAATCTCGGCATACAGCAACTTTTCGTCCACATCGAGCAGACTACTGCACTCCTTCACGTAGACCGAGCGGATAATGCTATTCGGAATGATGGCAATGCTGCGTACCAGATCGCCGATCAGAGCGGCTCGTTTGATAGGGTCTTTACCGGCCTCCTCAATCAGCAAACCGGTTTTGAAGCGGATGAAGTCGGTTTGATGAGCATCGATGTAGGCAATAAAGTCGGACGCGTTCTGACTTTTGGCAAACGAGTCGGGGTCTTCGCCGGGAGGCAACAACACCACCTTAATATTGAGTCCTTCCTCCAGCAGCATATCGATACCGCGAATGGAGGCCTTGATACCAGCCGCGTCGCCGTCGTAAATCACCGTCACATTTTCAGTAAAGCGGTGAATCAACCGGATCTGACCCTGCGTCAACGAGGTTCCAGACGATGCCACCACATTTTCCACACCCGACTGGTGCATCGAAACAACGTCGGTGTAGCCCTCCACCAAAAAACAGCGGTCGTGCTTCACGATCGCCTGTTTGGAGAAGAAAATGCCGTAGAGCTCGTTACTCTTGTGATAAATTTCCGACTCGGGCGAGTTGACATACTTGGCGGCCTTTTCGTCCTTCTTCAGGATACGACCCCCAAACGCGACCACATTGCCCGAGAGAGTATGTACAGGAAACATTACCCGCCCCCAGAAACGGTCGTAGATCTTTCCGTCGTCGCGCTCGATAGACAAGCCCGTCTTGGTCAGAAACTCTTTCTTATATCCTTTGCTCAATGCCTCTACCGAGAACGAATCGCGCTGGTCGAGACTGTAGCCAAGCTGAAATTTCTTAACGATATCTTCCCTGAAACCGCGTTCCTGAAAATAACTCATGCCGACGTTTTTACCCTCGGCCGAATGGTGAAGGATGTTGGAAAAATAGCCCTGCGCAAATTTATTGAGCGCCAACATGCTCTCGCGGTCGTTCTTATGGGCAATCTCCTCGGGCGTAAGCTCCTTTTCGATCACCTCGATATGGTACTTGCGAGCCAGGTACTTGAGCGCTTCGTAATACGACATCTGCTCGTGCTCCATCACAAAGTTGACCGCATTGCCCCCCTTGCCACAACTGAAACATTTGCAAATACCCTTGGCCGGCGATACGCTAAACGAAGGCGTTCGCTCGTCGTGAAACGGACACAAACCCACGTAGTTGACCCCACGCTTGCGCAAGGTCACGAAATCGGATACCACCTCCACAATCTGGGCGGCATTGATAATTTTGTCTACGGTAATCTGGTCAATCATTGTTTTTTTCTAAGCGGGACGGAGAAGCTTACAAAGATAGCGATTTTCGACTACAGCAGGTAGCGATGCGAGGTGAATCTTTCGCCGGTTGACGACGAAAGTAACCGGAAAGGAGATGAAATATGGAGAATCCGATAACCCTGTCGGGCCGCCGACACCGACTAACAGCACACAAATAACGCAAATCGAACAAATCGCCGCAAATGATTTGCGTTTGTTTGTGTCATTTGCGTTCCAACCGATTCGCTCTTCACCTCCCCGAAAACCGGATTTTTTCTTTATCTTTGCAGCTCTAAAAAGTGTATGAATGAAGCTATTTCAACAAATCGGAAAGTATTCTCTTTTGATGTCCAGGGTCTTTACCCGTCCCGATAACTGGCGCATGTTTTTCCGTCAGTTACCCCTCGAGATGGAGAAGCTGGGGCTGCGCTCGCTGGGCATTGTGGTCATCATCTCCATTTTTATTGGAGCCATCATGACCATTCAAACCAAGCTGAACACCTCCAACCCGTTACTTCCCCGCTACTCTACCGGTTTGGTAACCCGCGACACACTTTTGTTGGAATTTTCATCCACCATCCTTTGCCTTATTCTGGCCGGCAAGGTGGGGTCGAACATCGCCTCCGAAATCGGCACGATGCGTATCACCGAACAGATCGATGCGCTCGAGATAATGGGCGTCAACTCGGCCAACTACCTCATATTACCCAAAATAGTCGCTTTTGTACTGATGATGCCATTTCTGGTCATTTTCAGCATGACACTGGGTATTGTCGGAGGGTATGGAGTCGGTATGTTTTCGAGTATCATCACCGTCTCCGACTTTGTCTACGGCATCCAATATGCCTTCAATCCGTTCTACGTCACCTACTCGCTGGTAAAGTCACTCTTTTTTGCCTACATTATAGCCTCAGTATCGTCTTACTACGGTTATTTTGCATACGGAGGAGCGCTCGATGTCGGTGTGGCAAGTACGAATGCCGTTGTTCACAGCAGCGTCATCATCCTGCTTTTCAACATTCTGATCACGAATATAATGCTGAATTAGTCGTTTTCCTTGTACCAACCAGCGTACATCTCGTAGTTATGCGCAATGCGTTGGTTAATCTCCTTCGACTGTTTTTCGTCCATCTGCTTTACAAATTTAGCAGGGACACCGGCCCAGATGGTATTCGGTTCGATCTCCGTTTTACCCAGTACCAAAGCACCTGCAGCCACGATGGCGCCTTCGCCCACTACCGCGTGGTCGAGCACCGTTGATCCCATTCCTACCAATGCATAGTCTTTCACCTTTGCCCCGTGAATGGTAACGTTGTGCCCTACAGAAACATAGTCACCCAGTTCGATGGTCGATTTTTCGTACAACGTATGTAGCACCGCACCGTCCTGAACATTGACATGGTTGCCGATACGGATGGAGTTGACATCGCCCCGAATCACCGCACCGAACCAGATGCTGCAGCCGTCTCCAATCACTACATCACCCACAATGACGGCATTGTCGGCAATAAAACAATCCTTCCCTATTTTGGGAGTAAACCCTCTGACAGATTTTATAATAGCCATTTTAATTTACAATTTAGATATTTACAATTTCAGCCCTCGCCATCCATCACCAAGAGGATGAATCATCATTACATACGAGGACTTTTGCTTCACAAAGTTACAAAAAAACAGCCGGTCTCAGTAAGACCGGCTGTTCGTTATCTAATTGGCTGAAACAATTATTCCTGATTCAATGTTACACGTTTGAATGCAACGCAGGTTAACTGTTTTTTGGCAAGCAGTTCTTTTACGGTAATTTTTCCGGCTTCTTCGCCGCCACCTTCGTATTTTTGTTCTACAAGGGTATATTCTTTGAAAAATTTAGCCATACGTCCTGCTGCAATATTATTTACTTTCTGTTCGGGCAGAGTAGCTGTTTTTTCTGCAGCAACCGTTGTCTTGATTTCGCGGGCTTTTGCTGCATCTTCTGCGGTGATCCAGCCTTTTGCCATATTCGATTCAATATGGTCTTCGCTATCAACATGAGCAGGGTTGAGGCCTGCTTTTTTCAACGCAACTTCCACTTCCTTAGCAACAAGTTCGTTTTTGGTTTTTTCGATAGCCACGGCCAATTCGTTATCTTTTACCTTTTGAGGCACTGCAGATTCATCGATAGCCACAGGTGACATGGCTGCGACATGCATTGCTACGCCGTGCATGGTTTCGTATTCCGCGTCTTTTTCAGCAAAGGCAACGATAGTCGCCAATTTGTTGCCCGGATGAATGTAGGTTGTTACCGTACCGCCTTCTACAAATTCATAATAATCCAATTCGGTTTTTTCACCCGTTATACCGGTACGTTCGGTAATGTGCTCAGAGATGGGACGGCCATCAATAACTAATGCCAACAATTCGTCTTGAGTTGCAGGTTTTGCTTCCAATGCCTTATTGAGAATCAATTGTGTCAAACCAACGAAGTCAGCATTTTTAGCAACGAAGTCGGTTTCGCATTTCAGCGCCAATGCAGCGGCAAAACCACCATTTGCTCCTGCCAACACACAACCTTCGGAAGCTTCGCGATCGCTACGTTTTGCAGCGACAGCCTGTCCTTTTTTACGAATAATTTCAACTGCTGTATCGAAATCGCCGTTTGCTTCTGTCAAAGCATTCTTACAGTCCATCATACCGGCACCGGTCATGGTACGCAATTTCGAAATCTCTGCCATTGTTACTGCCATACTGTTTTTATTTTTAGTGATTTATATTTTTGTATTTCGAGATAAATAAAAATGCGCCACGAACCTAAGAAAATCCCAAGTCAGTAACGCATTTTTTATACTAAGTCTAAGAGTTATTCTTCCGTAGGTTTCACCAAATTTTCGGCTACCTTGGCATTCAAAGCAACTTCGTCGTCTTTGTTAATACGTACTTTCTTAGCGCCACGAACTCGTTTTTCGTGAGTTTGAGGTTCTTCTGCGCTTTCTGCTTCTACCTTCTCAACTTTCAGCTCCTGCAAGCCTTCCTGAACTGCAGCAACCATTGCTTTCAAAATGATATCAATCGATTTTGTAGCATCATCGTTAGCTGGGATCACGAAGTCAATATCAGCAGGATTCGAGTTGGTATCAACAATACCGAAAACAGGAATACCCAAACGTTTTGCTTCACGAACAGCGATTTGTTCTTTCAACACGTCAACAACGAACAGAGCCGAAGGCATGCGAACGAGGTCGGCAATACTTCCAAGGTTCTTTTCGAGTTTAGCACGTTGACGGGTAATTTGCAGCCTTTCACGTTTCGAAAGATTAGCGAAAGTACCATCGGTACCCATTTTGTCAATCGTAGACATCTTCTTGATTGCCTTACGGATTGTCGGGAAGTTGGTCAACATACCACCCGGCCAACGTTCCGTAACATACGGCTGACCGATTGCCTGAGCAGCTTCTGCAACTGCTTCTTTTGCTTGTTTCTTTGTTGCAACGAACAGAACTTTACGGCCTGATTTTGCAATTTGTTTCAAGGCAGCAGCAGCTTCGTCGATTTTAACAGCTGTTTTGTGCAAATCAATGATGTGGATTCCGTTGCTCTCCATAAAGATGTAGGGAGCCATTGCGGGATTCCATTTACGTTTGAGGTGACCAAAGTGGCAACCTGCTTCCAATAAGTCTTCGAATTTTGTTGTTGGCATTTTTTTATTTTTAATAAGTTTACATTCTGTGGTACTCAACCGACAAGTAGTTCCCCCAATTCAGAAAGGAAAGTCTTCCCGGTTTAGATACTAAACTTCGTATAGATCCGATAGTAAAAAAAAATAGCCGGTCGGGCAAAAGCGCCCAACCATTGGCAATATTAACGTTTACTGAACTGGAATCTCTTACGTGCTTTAGGACGACCCGGTTTCTTACGTTCAACTTCGCGTGGGTCACGAGTCATGAAACCTTCTTCTTTCAAAGCAGGTTTGTTGGTCGGATCGATTTTTACCATTGCACGAGCAATAGCCATACGCAGTGCTTCGGCCTGTCCTTTGAAACCGCCACCGTCAAGATTTACCTTGATATCGTATTGTTCGGCAACGCCAAGTTTGGTTAAAGGCTGTTTCACAACATATTGAAGAATGCTCGATGGGAAATATACGCCAAGCTCACGCTTGTTGATGGTGATTTCACCTTTTCCCGGGGTAACGAAAACACGGGCAACAGCCGCTTTTCTTCTTCCTATGGCATTTACTATTTCCATATCTCTTATTTAAGTAAGTTTAAATCAATAACTTTGGGTTGTTGTGCTTCGTGTGGGTGTTCTGCACCGCCATACACGTGCAAGTTACGCAACATCTGAGCACCGAGACGGTTCTTAGGAAGCATACCTTTAACCACTTTACGGATCAGTTTGTCAGGACTTTTTTCCATCAATTTGGCAGGAGTCATTTCACGCTGACCACCGGGATAACCGGTATAACGCAAATAAACACGGTCTGTCCATTTATTTCCCGTCAATTGTACCTTTTCGGCATTAATCACAATCACGTTGTCGCCGCAATCCACGTGCGGAGTAAAACTGGGTTTATATTTGCCACGAAGAAGTTTTGCAACCTTCGAACCCATACGTCCCAATACCAAATCGGTAGCATCCACTACCACCCATTCTTTCTGAACAGTTGCCTTGTTGGCAGAGATGGTTTTATAACTTAAAGTATTCATACGAATAATTTGTACACTTTTCCCCCATTCACCACATGGAGAAAGAGCATGATTAATTTTTGAATAATAACTTCGTGCACCCCGAGTTAAAAGCTACTTTTCAACCGTAGGCTAATCCGTTTGATTTCACTTGCTTAACCACCGTGCACACTTTTTACCTCACGGGATAATAATTCGGACTGCAAAAGTACGCTAATTTTTTCAAGTACAAAACTTTTCAACAACTTTTTTTATGTCAGCCACTAACGTTTTGTGGCATGCTTTTTGAAGCAATCGGATATACTCCCTCCTGTTACGGAATTTTCCGATAGATCTGACATGTTGGGTAATGTTGCAATTTAACACTATCTTTGCAAACTATTCGGAAGATTTCGCTTATCACGTATAACGCCGATAACAAGCTATGCTCCAATAGAATAATTACATAAAAACAGAAATACTCTTATTTTAAATGATTGATAATATTTTAGTTCGCACCATCGTAGAAGGTATTCAGGAGAGAAAAGGCAAAGGCATCGTCGTTGTTGATCTAGCCAAATTTGACAGCGCAGGCTGTAGCTATTTTGTCATCTGCGAGGGTGACTCCAACACGCACGTCAATGCAATTGCCAATTCGGTAAAAGATTATGTACGCGAACATGCCAAAACCAGACCGGCTGCTATGGACGGCATGGAGAATGCCGAGTGGGTTGCCCTGGACTACCTGCAGGTCATCGTGCACGTCTTTCAACGCGAACCCCGCCATTTTTACGACATCGAGCACTTGTGGGCCGATGCAGACATCACAGAAATTCCTGATTTAGCATAAATTACCGTCGATAAACAAAAAGCATTCGGCATTTCCATCATTAATCACAATTAATTTTGCCAATACCTTATTATATATGGAACCTGAATCAAACAATAAATTCAAGAAACCTCAAAATCCCGATCCGCTCAATCCGCAGCGGAAACGTCCGGGTAATCGCCAAAATTATCTCTACTGGATCTATGCCCTGATCGGCATCGTTTTGGTTGGGATGACCTTTTTTGCCCAAACCGGAGGCAACAAAGAGGTATCGTTTTCCGATTTTGAAGGCTTCGTCAGAAATAATTACGTTGACAAAATAACCGTCGTCTCCAATCAAAACTATGCTCAGGCCACCATCAAGAAAGGGCGTTTGGGTGCAATTTTCGGAAAAGACTCGGTAAAATTCCAGCAAAATCCGGTAATCACTGTCAAATTCGGATCGGTAGAAGAGACCCAGCGTTTTCTTTCGCAGGTTCGTGACAGCAAACAATTTTCGGGCGAGGTTTTCTATCAGAAAGAGAACGACTATTTCAATACTTTTCTCTACTCGATTCTGCCCATCGCCCTGATGATTATTTTCTTCGTCTTCCTGTCGCGGCGGATGAGTGGCGGATCGGGTGGCGGACCGGGCAATATTTTTTCCGTGGGAAAATCGAAAGCCCAGCTATTCGATAAAACAACCGATGATCTGAAAGTTACCTTCAAAGATGTTGCCGGACTGGATGGCGCCAAACAGGAAGTAGAAGAAATCGTTGCATTCCTGAAAAACCCTTCGAAATATACCGAACTGGGAGGTAAGATTCCCAAAGGCGCGTTGTTGGTGGGCCCTCCGGGTACAGGTAAAACTCTTTTGGCAAAAGCGGTGGCAGGCGAAGCCGATGTACCGTTCTTCTCCATGTCGGGTTCCGACTTTGTGGAAATGTTTGTCGGAGTCGGGGCATCGCGGGTTCGCGACCTCTTCCGCCAGGCCAAAGAAAAAGCGCCGTGTATCATCTTCATCGACGAAATTGATGCCGTCGGACGTGCCCGTGGAAAGAATCCGAACATGGGAGCCAACGACGAACGCGAAAATACGCTGAACCAATTGCTGACCGAAATGGACGGCTTCGGATCGAACAGTGGCGTAATTATTCTTGGCGCCACCAACCGTGCCGACATTTTGGATAAAGCGCTGCTCCGTGCCGGACGTTTCGACCGACAAATTCATGTCGAACTGCCCGATCTGCACGAACGTATCGATATTTTCAAGGTACATTTACGTCCTATCAAAATCGATCCAGCTCTCGATGTCGAGTTTCTGTCGCGCCAAACACCGGGATTCTCGGGAGCCGATATTGCCAACGTTTGTAACGAAGCCGCACTGATCGCTGCCCGCAAAAACAAAACGATTGTTGAAAAACAAGACTTTTTGGATGCAGTCGACCGTATTGTCGGAGGATTGGAGCGCAAAACCAGTTTAACCACAATAGCCGAAAAGAAATCGATTGCTTTTCACGAAGCCGGCCATGCTACCGTGAGTTGGATGCTGCGTTATGCCAACCCGCTGGTGAAAGTAACCATCGTTCCACGTGGCGAAGCGCTGGGTGCCGCTTGGTATCTTCCCGAAGAACGCAAGCTCACCACCAAAGAGCATATTCTGGACGAGTTGTGCGCCACCTTAGGAGGCCGTGCCGCCGAAGAGTTATTCTTTGAAACTCCATCGACCGGGGCGCTGAACGATCTGGAACGCGTAACAAAACAGGCATATGCCATGGTGGCATACTATGGGATGAGCGACAAACTGTCGAATATCAGCTTTTACGATTCAACCGGAGCTTCCGAGTATGGTTTTACAAAGCCCTACAGCGAAAAGACCGCCGATTTGATTGATGCGGAAGCCAAAAATATTATTAACGAACAGTTTGAAAGAGCCAAAAATATTTTGAAGGAGCACGTAGAAGGTCATCATCAGTTGGCCGAGTTGCTGATTGATCGGGAAGTGATTTTTGCTGAAGACGTGGAACGCATCTTTGGGAAGCGTCCGTGGACCTCACGGGCAGACGAACTGATCTCTGAGACAGGATCCAATAGTGCCAACCCAGAAGCAACACCTGAGACTCCGGCAACAGAAGAACCATCAAACACACCAGATGAGGAGGAGACACTGGTATAAACCGGCAGTCTGCGTCCAACGAAATGTACCTTAAATGAAGAATTTATTACAACGTGCTATTACTGGAATTCTTTTTGTAGGAGCAATTGTAGGCTCTATTTTATTGGGAAAATCCGTTTTTGCAATTTTATTCCTTATCGTCACGGCGCTCACTCTCTGGGAGTTTTACACGCTTATAAATGCCGGCGATAAAGCATCTATCAATAAACCGATGGCGACCATAGCCGGTCTCGGTCTCTACTGTGCAGTCTGGTTTTGGGATTTTTCTTCCGAATATGCTTTGCTTGCAATGGCGGTATATCTGATACTCTGCTTCGGAATCGTTATCGGCGAGCTGTTTGCGCAAAAAGGAAACCCAATTCACAATTGGGCCTATTTCTTTCTGGGACAAATCTATGTCGTGGTGCCATTCAGCATGCTCAACCTTTTGAACAACTCGTTTGCATCCGAATTTTTATTGGCTTTGTTTGTCCTTATATGGACATACGACTCGGGAGCTTATTTATTTGGTGTAACATTAGGCAAGCACCGCCTGTTCGAGCGCATTTCACCAAAAAAATCGTGGGAAGGTGCTATCGGCGGTTTTCTAGCTGCTTGTGTGGCAGCTTTGATATTCGCATATTTTTTCTCATCTTTGTCGGGTATCGGGTGGATCGGACTTGCAGCCATAGTGGTTCTGTTCGGCACCTTCGGAGATTTGGCCGAATCGTTGCTTAAACGCACATTCAGTATCAAAGATTCGGGCAACATACTTCCGGGACACGGTGGTATGCTCGATCGTTTCGACAGCCTGCTGTTTGCCACTCCGGTAATATTAATTTATCTGGCACTTCTGATCGGAGAAAGCTATTCCATTTAATTATCAATTATAAAAATTTACTCGTTTGTCCCCCAAACGACATGCTTTAGAAACAATGAGAAAAGGAAGAATAAAAATTCACAAAGAAGGACGGTGGATATTACTGGGAGTATTTGTAACATTGCTGGCGATAAATTTGCTGGTTTATCTTGAATTTTCGCAACTGATCTGGATACTGAACGTTCTGCTGTCTGTGATGACATTCATGTTCTTTACCTATTTTTTTCGTAACCCTAACCGCCCCGGCGACATTGACGATCCCAGCTTGATAATTGCTCCTGCCGATGGAACGGTAGTGGTAGTGGAACCTACCGTCGAACATGAATATTTCAAAGACAAACGAATCCAGATCTCGATTTTCATGTCGGTGTTTAATGTGCATGCCAACTGGTATCCCATTGCAGGAACCGTAAAATATGCCAAGCATCACAACGGACGCTATCTCGCCGCCTACCTGCCCAAATCGAGCACCGAAAACGAACGCACTACCGTAGTCATAGAGTCGCCGATGAAGACCCAAGTTTTAGTGCGTCAGATTGCCGGTGCATTGGCACGTCGAATTGTAACATACGCAACACCAAACAAGGCTTGTCATCTGAACGAACATCTCGGCTTTATCAAATTCGGATCCCGCGTCGATATTTTCTTGCCATTAGATGCCGAAGTTTATGTTACTCACGGAGAAAAAACGGTCGGCAACGAAACCATCATTGCCCGCCTGAACGAGTAATTGCCTCATTAGGCGAGAGCCAGGGTAACCACACTGATTCTCGCACAATCTGCTTCGAGAATGGTCTGAGCACAAGCCTCAAGCGTAGACCCGGTTGTCAACACATCGTCTACCAGCAAAATATGTTTCCCTGCAAACGCAGCGGTATCGGTAAGCCCGAAAATGCCTTTCGTGTTCTCCCATCGTTCGTAAACACCTTTCCGGGTTTGTGTCGGGTTTTCAATCAAACGAACCAGATGAGTAGCATCGACCGCCACTTGCAATACTTCGGCAATCCCTTCGCAAATACATTCACTCTGATTATACCCTCTTTTGCGGTATTTCTTCGGATGCAACGGAACCGGCACAATCAAATCGATATCCTGATAAAACGACGATTGTGAAAGGTTGATCCCCAATTGACGCCCCAACAAAACACCAACTTGCGTTTCTCCCTTATATTTCAGGGCATGAAGCAAATGCTGTCCGGCAGTGGCCTTTTGGTAGTGATAAAGCGAAGTAGCATGTTCTACCGGCAACTTTCCCCAGAACCGTTTCTCTACCTCGTTAGCCTGTTGTAGATGAAAATTGGTATACGGCAATTTGGAGAGACACGAAAAGCAAACCGACTCTTCGCCTCCCACCAGGTTTTCGTTGCAAACGATGCAAAGATTTGGGAAAACAAGGTGTATCAAATGTTGCAACAAATACGCCATCTGTTATCTGTTAGCAGATAAAATTAGTTACCGGATGCCCCGTTCTGCAAGAGATTCACAGCTCTCTCGCTGCCGAAAGATAAATCCCAGAGCTATTGCAAATAGTAGCAACCCGCAACAAGTGATCCAAAAGGTATCTCCGGTGCCGATCTGTTCAATATTTTTACCAACAAAGTGGTTATACATCAAATATTCGGCCAAAACTCCCACCAGGTTATTGATAAAATGAGCAACCACCGGAAGCCAGATCGTACCGGTCCAGACGAACAGATACCCAAAACAAGCACCCAGCATTACACGCGGAAGAAAACCACTGACCTCCATATGAACCGCACTAAAAATGACGGCAGTAAGCCAAACGGCGCTATGCCGGTTCATTTTTTCGGCAAACACCTGCTGCAGGCCACCGCGAAAGAAGAACTCTTCGCAAATGGCAGGCGCAATAGCCACCACTACGATGTTGAATAACAACGCTCCAACAGAGTGAACATCCAGAAACCGGTTGACCAACTCCAAATTACGCGCCTCCATCTCTTTCAGCCACTGCTCCAGCCAGGAGAGAGAGGTGGGTAATGACCAAGCAGAGAACCACTCGGCAGTCGCATTCATAAACGGCTGAATGGACATAATCACAACAACAACCAGCAGCAACAGGGGAAAGGTAAAGCTCTTATTCGCCTTCACAAATGCGGTGTTCCTTATGCCGCACATCTTGGACAAAAGTACTACCGGGACAAAAAACGTAACTACCGTGATGACGAGCTGCGATATTTTCAGGATCGTAATATTTGGCTCCGCCGTTGCGATGCCACCACCCTGAGACATTGAGCCCAAAAGCAGAACGACCGATACCATCAAAGAGGCCAGCACCGTTAGCCCAACGGAACTGCCCACCAAAACAAACAGTTTTCTTCCGGTAGTGATCGTTATAGAATTTTCCATTTTCATTATTCAATATAGCTTATACAAAATATCTGTTTCAACACACAAACACAAAGATAGCACAATAAATCTTCCCTTTCGAAAGGCTGTCATTTTTTCATTTTCGGTAATTAACCGAAAAGTATTAACTTTGCATCGCGAAAAAACGCTCTCTCCGTGCAACCTGAATCTGTCCTTTCAGCACACTAAAATTGAATAATACAACAAATAAATCACCTAATATTTTTTAGCGATGGCATTTGCAAATAACACCATGATTGTGCGCCGTGTGCTCATGTCCAGGCTTGTAAAGCTATGGAAAGGAGATAAAATGATTGAAAGCATCGACCGCATTCCTATTGAAATGTCACCCAAACACGCAGTAGCCAAAGGCCGTTGCTGCATTCATAAAGAACGCGCGGTAATCAAATACAAAATGTTGCCTATCCTCGGTTTTGGCATCGATCAGGAAGAGGATGAGCTCAAACCGTTGTCGGCCTATGCCCAAGATGCTCTTGTTCCCCGCCAGCAAAACCCCCGCATTCTTACCGTAGTCGACGAAGCCTGCACCTCGTGTGTGAAGGTCAATTACGTGGTATCGAACCTATGCCGCGGTTGCGTAGCTCGCCCCTGCGCCATGAACTGCCCCAAAGGCGCCATCGTGTTTCGCGAAAACGGACAGGCCAGCATCGATAACGTGAAGTGCATCAGTTGCGGTATCTGCAAAGAGGCTTGTCCATACCATTCCATCGTTTACATTCCCATTCCGTGCGAAGAGGTTTGTCCGGTCAAGGCTATTTCAAAAGACGAGAATGGAATTGAAAAAATTGACGAATCGAAATGTATCTACTGCGGCAAGTGCATCAATGCCTGCCCCTTCGGGTCTATTTTCGAAGTGTCCGAAGTATTTGACGTTCTCACAGCCATCAAAAACGGAGTGAAGGTTGTTGCCATCCCCGCCCCCTCGGTGATGTCGCAATACGAAAATCCGGTTGCAGACATCTTCCAGGCCATCAAAACCATCGGATTCCATGCCGTAGAAGAGGTGGCTCACGGTGCCATGGTCACCACCCGCAACGAAGGCGAAGAGCTGCGCGAAAAACTTGAAGAGGGTCAGCAATTCATGACCACCTCCTGCTGCCCGGCCTATACCGAATTGGTCAACAAACATCTGCCCGAAATGAAACCTTTCGTTTCGACGACCAAATCACCCATGTACTACACGGCCGAAATCGTACGCCAGAAGTATCCCGATGCAAAGATTGTCTTTATCGGACCGTGTGTAGCCAAACGCAAGGAGATGTTCAACAACAAAAGTGTGGACTACGTCTGGACCTTTGAAGAGCTCGATTCGGTTTTTGAAGGACTTGAGATTGAGATTACACCATCGGCAGAAGGTGCCGTATGCTGCGATGCTCCTAAGCCCGGAAAAGGATTTGCCCGTTCGGGTGGAGTGGCTGCTGCCGTTCAGGGCATGTATCCCGACGTATCGATAAAGCCTGTTTTAGTTGCCAATATTGATAAAAAAAATGTAGCTTTGCTTCGTGCTTTCGCCAAAGGGAAAGCACCCGGAAACTTCATCGAAGTGATGGCCTGCGAAGATGGCTGCATCACCGGGCCTTCGGGAAAAATAGACGGATCAAAAAGCCGCCGTATTTTCCAGAAAGCAATGGAGAGCTTCAACGATTAATATCAAAAAATCAACCTAATAGATGGAAGCAAAAGAGCTTATTTCGTACAAAGGCGTTGACATTTGTCACGAAGATGTAACAGTACTCAGCAGTGTGGATCTACGAGTTTCACAAGGCGATTTTATATATCTTTTGGGTAAAGTCGGCAGCGGAAAAAGTTCATTTCTCAAGTCGCTTTATGCCGAACTGCGTATCGAAGCGGGCGAAGCGCACATTTTCGACTACGACCTGCGCAAAATCAAACGTACGCAAATTCCTTTTCTAAGGCGAAAAATAGGAATTATCTTTCAGGATTTTCAACTCCTGCCCGACCGCAACGTATTCGACAACCTCGCATTTGTATTGAAGGCTACCGGCTGGAAAAACAAAGAGGCAATCGAAAATCAGGTGCTGCAAGTGTTGCAACAAGTCAACATGCAGAAACAGGCAAAGAGGTGGCCACATCAGCTATCGGGTGGCGAACAGCAGCGTATTGCCATTGCCCGAGCCCTGCTCAACTCTCCGGAACTGATTCTGGCAGACGAACCGACCGGAAATTTAGACGGAGAAAACGGGAGCGAACTGATTTCGCTGCTCTACGAAATACACAAAGCAGGCACCGCCGTGATTATTGCCACGCACAACCTGCGCTGGGTGGAAAAATTCCCAGGACGCGTTTTTCACTGCATAACCGAACGGATGAAGGAGGATACAGCCGAAGAAGAAACGGAAGAAGACCAGCCGATACCCTCATCTGAAATCGAAGAAATTAACGTTCCGGCAGAAGAACTTCCAAAGGTAGTTGCCGACCTGAATGCCGAAATAGGAGAAGATGCTACCGCAGAATCTCCCGACGAGGCTCCGAAAACTTCCGAAAATTAAGCACAAAACAGTTCTACCGATACTCCCGAGGCTCAAAAGCCCCGGGATTTTTCATTTATACACACCTAATTATTAACCACATACAAAATATAAATAAATTTTTGTGGGAAATATTTGGAAATAATCAACAAAGCCATTACATTTGCAGTGTATTAGTTATGTAGAACACTAAACAAATAGAGTATGATAAACTTGAACAACGTAAGCTTTGCTTATTCAAAGAAAAAGGAGGTGTTCAGTAATTTGAATCTGACACTTCAGCCGGGCTCCATTTATGGACTGCTTGGCAAAAACGGAGCCGGAAAAACCACACTGCTCAAAATGATGTGCGGATTGGCAACCCCATCCGCCGGATCGTGCACGACACTGGGAGAGAAAGCGGCCAGCAAAAACCCTTCGCTGATGCGCGAACTATTCTTTCTTCCGGAAGAGTTTTACATGCCGGATATGCGAATCAGCAAATTCGTTAGCCTGAATGCTCCCTTCTATCCGGAGTTCGACATCAAACAGTTTCATCGCTATCTCACAGAGTTTGAAATCAGCCCTGAGAATAGCCTGCGCGCACTCTCGTACGGAGAGAAGAAAAAAGTAATGATCGGATTCGGCATTGCCACAAACACCCGGCTGCTTCTGTTCGACGAGCCTACCAACGGACTCGATATTCCCTCCAAGAGACAGTTCAGACGGATTATGGCCTCCATTGCCAACGAAAATAGGTGCATCATCATCTCCACCCACCAGGTGCGCGACTTGGAGAGCCTGATCGACCATCTGCTGATTGTACACAACAACCGCATTCTGCTGGATGAGAATGTAGAATCCATCACCCAAAAGCTCTGCTTCAAGACTGTACAAACGGTGGGCAACAATCAGGGAATTCTCTACTCCGAAAGTTCGCTGAAGGGGCATAACATTCTACTCACTAACGTAGATGGCGAAGACTCGCAGCTTGATATGGAGTTACTATTTAACGGAGTACAACACTGTCCCGAAAAGATTAACCAGATTTTCAACTTAAATTAACCAAGAGATGAACAATATTTTTTCTATCAAAAGATTTGCGTTGCTTGTTCGCAAGCAGTGGTTAGAGAATTACCTGTTGTATATCGGGTCATTCATTGTACTCGTGGCTTTCGATTTCTTTGTACTATATCAATCCAATAACTGGGATATAAACAACAACCCATCTTTCCATCATTTCGAAATCACATCGACCTTTATTATTTCGTTAGGTATCTGCGCGGCCTTTATTTTGTTGGCCTATTTCCGAACCATCAATACACATACCAAGCAAATTGCTTACTATACTCAACCGACAAGCGCCCTCGAAAAACTGGCAGCGACCTTTTTGTTTGTGGTTCCGGTAATGTTAGTAGCCTTTGGAGGGGCATTAGCCATCTCGATTCCGGTAATGCACTCTACGTACGATTCGTTCTTCCACACAACAACCACCATCTTTTCAAAGTATAACGTGGAAACAATCAAAGATGGCCTATTGATTTTTCTCACCCTGCAATCGCTTATTTTGCTCGGGATGCACACCTTCAAGCGCTATGCCATTGTCAAGACCCTTTTTGCAATTATCATTCTATTCTTTCTCTTCTTGTATGCACTTCCCGGGCTGACTTTCAACTGGATTCTGCCCATCGAAGGATTCAGAAACGGCAGCTTCAATACAATTTGCTACCTAAGAAACCACGAATACGGCCAAATGGACTACAAAAGCATGCTGTACCTGCCAAACTACCTAGTCTATATTTGCTGGTTCGCGCTCTATTTCAAGATGAAAGAAAAACAACTCTAACCTATGGAATTCAAAGATAAACATTCGATATACATCCAGATAGCCGACAGAGTGTGTGAAAAGATTTTGCTGGGAATTTTCAGGGAAGAAGATAAGATTCCGTCGACCCGCGAGATGGCCATAGAGTTGGAGGTCAATCCCAACACGGTGATTCGCACCTACGAGTATCTGGAACAAAAAGAGATCATCTACAACCGGCGGGGAATAGGTTACTTCATTGCGGCCAATGCCCGACAAAAAGTGATGGAGACGCTGCAAAATCCTTTTTTGGAGAATACGCTGCCCGACATTTTCAAGACAATTCTCTTACTGGAAATCGATTTCAAAGAAGTTACGGCTCGCTTCGAAAAATTCAGGGAAAACTTTCAAAACGAAACGAACAACAACAATTCTTTCCGACCCGAATAAGCATCGGAAACGCAAGTACCATATTGTATCTAAACGTAAGAAAAACAAACGCATGAAAACAAGTAACATCATAATAATAGGCACGTTTATTGTGTTTATAATAGGCTTTGCAATCAACGCCGCCGGGCTCAAAAAAATGTATGACCACACCAACTGGAATGACCCGTATCGAAACTACACCAAACACAGCCTCAACAAAGCCATCGACCGGGTTTATGTTATCGCATCTGACAGCATCGATATCTGGACTGGGGAGACAAACTTCTCCATTATGCAAAGCAAAAGCAAGATGCTAATGCTTCAAAATGAAGCCTACGCGTTTTGGCAGGTAACCGATTCGGGATTGGTGGTTCGCCTCAAACACAATGCCAAAGGCGTATTAGCCGTTCCGAACATCAAAAACGTGATTATTGACCGCATATCGTGCAATCTGACCAATTTCAATCTGGATTCATTGCAGGTGAATGTCTCCAACAAGGAGTCCAAACTCGTTGTCCTCAATTCCAGAATCAATTATCTGAATGCATCTGTCAGCAATCAGGGTCAATTATGTATTGAAAAAGAAAATCGAATCAATAAGCTCAATCTTGCACTTCGGGGCGGAGTGTTTTCTTCCGGAGTCAACATTCGGGAAGTCTCTCAAACAATCACCCCCGATTCGCGAATAGAGCTTTGGAGCAGCGCCTTACAGAGTATCGCGCAAAAGAAATAATTCCGCCATTATTTTCCAAAAGTCTACTTTTTTGTAGCGGCACAATCGCTAAAAAACAGTACAAATCAACATTTCGGGACGCATTCGTCCCGAAATGTTCCTCTCATTCGTAAAAAAAATAACATTTTCAGACTCTCCTCTTTTTAAAATTCCTTATCGGGGCTACTCATTTTAACCGCAAATTGGCATTCAAAAAGCGGAGATACGTTTTAATATAAAACACATCAAATAAAAATATTTAAATAAATTTCGTGCTCATTGTGCAATTACGAAATTATCGTAGGTTTGTTGCGTTCAGTTAAATAAATTTCTTTCCTTATTCAATCAGACCATGTATAAAACAATTTTCCTCCTCCTTCTCTTTTTTGGATCCTTAGCGCTCCATGCCGAAAACAAAAATCTACCGTATCAGATTGCCGGACAAGCAATAGAAGCTGCCAATGGCAAAAGCATTCCGTATGCTACTATTACGCTACAAAGCGACAGTGCCAATACTGTAAAAAAAGTCAGCAGTGACATTAACGGAAAATTTTCCTTTTTTGTAAAGGAGAAGCGCAAATACACCGTCATCGTCTCTTTTATGGGTTTCAGGGATGCCAAAATAGCCGCCAACGTTACCGATGCAAAAACCGATGTAGGCAAGGTTGCCTTGGAAGAAGGTGTTGTGATGAAGGAGGTATCGATTGTAGCACAAAAGCCGCTGGTGAAGGTAGATCCGGACAAACTGACCTACAGCGTGGAAGCCGACCCGGAATCGAAGACGTCGAACGTGTTGGAAATGCTGCGCAAAATCCCGCTAATTACCGTCGATTCGGAAGACAACGTATCGCTCAACGGGCAATCCAACTTTAAGGTGCTGATTAATGGCAAAAGCTCCTCCATGATGTCGAACAACCTGAAGGAAATTCTTAAAAGCCTTCCGGCAAACAGTGTAAAAGACATCGAAGTGATCACCAACCCATCGTCCAAATACGATGCCGAAGGTGTAGGAGGTATTATCAACATTATTACTACCCAGAAAAAAATGGCGGGATACAACGGAAGTCTCAATACCGGCTTCGACTCGAGAGGCGGATACAACGCGGGACTATATCTGGCTACAAAAATCAACAAATTCAGCTTCTCGGGAAGGTACTCTTACAATCATTTTAAAGAACCAGAAAACAGAAACACCTCCGACAGAACGAATTTTCTGAGCGACACCTATCATACCACCAATTCATCAGGAAATTCGACTTATAACGGATCATCGAGCAATTTCTCGGGAGAAGCAAGTTATGAGATCGATTCACTCAATCTGATCAGTACCTCATTTTGGGGATACGGATACAACTACCGATCTAATTCGCTATCGACGAACAATGTTCTTGACATCAACAATGCCCGTTCACAATATTTCGACAATGTGAATAACGGTAAAACCAACTACAACACGCTATCGGGCAATATTGACTATCAGCGCAGTTTCAAAAAACCAGACAAAACATTCACCGTATCCTACAAACTCGACAATAATCCGAACAAATCAAACTACGAATCGGACATTATAAACACCTTCAACTACACACCCTACTCACAACGCTCAGTAACCGACGCGTTGACGCGCGAACAGACACTGCAGGTGGATTATTACGATCCGCTGTCGGCAAAGCATCAGGTCGAGACAGGAATGAAGGCCATTTACCGCCAGAACGACAGTAATTCAGACTCTTACTTGCTCAACATGCAGAACGGGAGCTGGGATCACAGTGAGGCCAAAAGCAATGAACTGGATTACAACCAATACATACTCAGTGCCTATGGCGGTTATGTATTCAAGCTAAAAACGTTGACGGCCAAGGGTGGACTCCGTGCCGAGTTTACCTGGAACGACGCAACCTCCACCTCGGCCTCGGTGGTTACGTTCAACAACCGCTTACAAAATGTGGTGCCATATGTCACGCTTAACTACCAATTAAAACCAGGAAAAAACATAAAAGCCTCGTACACTCAGCGGCTTTATCGCCCCGGCATCTGGTACCTGAACCCGTATGTAGATACGACCGATCCGCAAAACATCTCTTTCGGTAATCCTCATCTGAAGTCGGAAATCGCGCACTCGTTCGAATTGGGGTACAGCGTATTCACCCCGAAGGTCAACTTCAGCCTCACCGGCAGAGGTGCCTTTACCAACAACTCAATCGAACGGATCTCTACCATCAATTCGGGCGGAATAAAATCTACCACCTACCAAAACATCGGTACCGATATGAATGTCGGGTTAAACGTTTATGTATCATATCGCCCCAGCGAAAAGTTCAATATTTACTACAACGGCAGCGGACGCTATGTAAAAATGGAGGCCAACAACGGCTATTCCATCACCAATAAGGGATACAGTTACAGCAACTATGTGGGCGCTCGCTTCATGCTATGGAAGGGTAACTCTATCAGTTTCAACGGAGGGGTATACTCCCCGAGTATTATGTTACAGGGGAAATCATCTACTTACACCTACAGCGGAATCAGCATGTCGCAGTCGTTCTTCGACAAAAAAATGGCGGTAAACCTGTCGGTATCGAATCCTTTCAAAAAATCGCAGGTATATACCACCAATATAACCGACCCGTACTACACGCAACGCAGTGAAACGATCTATCCGAGCCGCAGCCTGCGATGCAGCGTGACCTACAATTTCGGAAAATCGGGAATGGATGTCAAAAAGGCGCGCCGGGGTATCCAAAACGATGATGTGAAAAGCGGAGGCAGCAGCAGTAGCAGCAGTGGAAGTAGCGGAAATTAATATTTTAATCTGAATCAGTATAAAATCAAAGCCATGACTTTTCAAGCAGAAGAGTCATGGCTTTGATTATTTTGAAATAGCGCATCAGAATGACTGTATATCAGTTTCTCGCTAATCCATTGTTACAGATGACATACGGACGCTGAGAGATACGATTTCGTTATACAAAGATGTCATTGCAACAGACGAAGATACAACCGCAGCACTTGAAGATTAATTCGCGACAATGTGAGATTGCTTCCGGGCACATAGAGATCCGTTCGCGGCACATGAAGACCGGATTGCGGCTATCGAACAGATCATAGTGGCAGCAAAACCCGACAAAAACAAGAAGAGATGGTTCATTCGGAACCATCTCTTCTTTTTGTATCATCAAAACGACTGCATGTCGCAAAGCTTTTTGTAATAACCGTCGAGGGCAATCAGTTCGTCGTGCTTGCCGCGCTCCACGATGCGCCCTTCGTGCATCACGCAAATTTCGTCGGCTCGTTTGATCGTCGATAAACGGTGAGCAATCACAATGGAGGTCCGGTTTTTCATCAGGTTTTCGATGGCATCCTGCACCAGGCGTTCCGACTCGGTATCGAGCGCAGAAGTGGCCTCATCAAGAATCAGAATCGGCGGGTTTTTCAGAATAGCCCGGGCAATGCTCACGCGTTGCCGTTGACCGCCCGAGAGTTTACCTCCCCGGTCGCCAATATTGGTATCATACCCCTTCTCGGTTGCCACAATGAAGTCGTGCGCATTGGCTATTTTAGCAGCTTCAATCACCTGCTCCATGGTGGCATTCTCCACCCCGAACGCAATGTTGTTGAAGAAGGTATCGTTAAACAAAATCGCTTCCTGATTCACATTGCCCATCAAAGCACGCACATCCTGCAGGCGCACATCGCGGATGTCGGTGCCGTCGATGGTAATGTCACCTCTCACCACGTCGTAGAAACGGGGCAACAGATCGACAAAAGTAGACTTTCCGGAACCCGATTGGCCAACTAATGCCACCGATTTTCCCTTCTCCACCGTTACGTTGATATCCTGCAACACCCAATCGTTATGGTATTTGAACCATACATTTTTATATTCTATTTTGTTACCGAAAGGGGGCAATTGCTTTGGAGTCACCGCTTCTTTCATCGTATTTTCGGCCTTCAGAATTTTATCTACACGTTCCAGCGAAGCGAGACCTTTCTGAATACTGTAAACGGCTTTCGACAGATCCTTTGACGGATTGATAATACTGTAGAAGACCACCAGATAATAGATAAACGTCGGCGCTGTAATGCTACTGTGATGGGTCAGAATAAGCATACCACCAAACCACAGGAGGATGGCAATCACCACCGTCCCCAGAAATTCGCTCATCGGATGCGCCAGCAAATAGCGCCCATTAATGCGTAGGTTGGTATGACGCAATGCTTCGTTAATTTGAGCAAAGCGAGCCTTCACTTTGTCTTCGGCATTGAAAGCTTTGATTATACGCAGGCCGCCGAGCGTCTCTTCAATCTGCGAGAGCAATTGTCCCAGCTGTTGTTGCGCAACCAGCGAGCGTGCCTTCAGTTTCTTCCCAACCATCCCGATAAAGTAACCGCTCACTGGCAACAACACCATCACAAACAAGGTCAGTTCCCAACTGATACAGAAGAGTGTGATGACGTAAACCAGAATCAGAATCGGGTTTTTGAAGATCATATCGAGTGAACTGATCACCGAATTTTCGATCTCACCCACATCGCCTGTCATACGCGACATGATGTCGCCCTTTCGCTCTTCGGAGAAAAAGCTGATGGGTAGACTGAGTATTTTGCCATAAATATCGCGGCGCAAATCACGCAAAACACCCGTACGAATGGGCACGGTGTAGTAGCTCGCCAGAAAAGAAAACCCGGTCTTCAAGAAAGTGGCAATAACGAGGAATATTCCCAGAAACGCCAATGTGGTTATCGCGCCCTGATGCTGGATGGTATCCGAAATATACCAAAATACATTGTTCTTGATGGCTGCACCAATCTCACTGATCGGCCCGCCCCAGCTCCACTCTTTGTAAACATAGGTAGCGTTTTCGATGCCAAAAAGGATCTGAAGAATCGGGATAATGGCTCCGAACGAGAACAATGTAAAGAGTGCCGCCAGTAAGTTTCCGCCGATACTTCCTATCACATATTTTTTATACGGAGGGATAAACCGGATAAGAATTTGAAGAAATTTATTCACAGATATGCTTTGTATTTGACTATCGGTTTATACTCCTGTGTAATTGAACGGGGTAATAGCCCGCAACTCGTTTTTCACCGCTTCGCTCACGTCAAGCGTTTCGATAAATGCCTTGATAGAACTTTCGGTGATGGCTTCGTTGGTACGGGTCAGCGCTTTCAACGCTTCGTATGGCGAAGGATAAGCCTCGCGGCGAAGAATAGTCTGAATACCTTCGGCAACCACGGCCCAGTTGTGTTCCAAATCGCGGTGCAGAGCACTTTCGTTCAACAACAGTTTGCCCAGTCCTTTCAGAATACTTTGCGTAGCGATCATCGAATGCGAGAACGGAACCCCGATGTTACGCAAAACAGTAGAGTCGGTCAGGTCGCGCTGCAAACGCGATACCGGCAATTTTGCCGACAAATGTTCCAGAATAGCATTGGATATACCAAGGTTTCCTTCCGCGTTTTCAAAGTCGATCGGGTTCACCTTGTGCGGCATAGCCGACGAACCTACTTCACCCGCCTTGATGCGTTGCTTGAAATATTCCATCGAAACGTACGTCCAAATATCACGACACAGATCGAGCAAAATGGTATTGAAACGCTTCACACCATCGAACACGGCAGCCATATTATCGTAATTGGAGATCTGCGTCGTCCACTGTTCGCGTTGCAAACCGAGCGATTCACTCACGAATTTATTCCCGAAAGCTTTCCAGTCGTGATGCGGATAGGCCACATGATGGGCGTTGAGGTTACCGGTTGCGCCACCGAACTTAGCCGACAGAGGCACAGCCTTCAACTGTTTCAACTGCTCTTCGAGACGGTACACAAACACCATAATTTCTTTGCCCAAGCGGGTAGGCGATGCCGGCTGTCCGTGAGTCTTGGCCAGCATCGAAATATCTTTCCAGTCATCAGCCATTTTTTGCAGCGTAGCCACTACCTTTTCGGCTTCGGGATAGAAAACGTTTTCGAGCGCTTCTTTTACCGAAAGCGGCACCGAGGTGTTGTTGATATCCTGTGAAGTCAGTCCGAAGTGAATAAACTCTTTATGGTCGTGCAAACCCAGCAGATCGAATTTCTCTTTCAGAAAATACTCCACCGCTTTCACGTCGTGGTTGGTAGTCTGCTCGATGGTTTTGATGCGCTGTGCATCCTCTTCGGTAAAATCAATGTATATTTTTTGCAACGCAGGAAAAACGGAAGCATCAACGTCCTTCAATTGCTCCAGCGGCAATTTGCAAAGAGCAATGAAATATTCAACTTCTACCCGAACACGGTAACGGATCAGGGCATACTCGGAGAAATAAGCAGCATACGATTCTGCTTTCGAACGATAACGGCCATCGACAGGTGAGATGGCAAAAAGAGGAGAAAGTGTCATTATATATTTACAATTTAGTCATTTACAATTTACGGTTGGAACCTCAAACATACGAGCTATACGTCTTTGTTCTTTACTCTTTGTTCCTTGTTCTATTCAAAAACCATTCGTTAGCCCGCTTCAGATCCTCGGGGGTATCGATGGCAATAGTTTCGGTGTCGGTAATGCCGATCTTAATCCGGTAACCGTTTTCAAGCCAGCGGAGTTGTTCGAGCGATTCGGCCAGTTCGAGCGGCGATTGCGGTAATTTGGTAATTTCGCCCAGTACCTGCGCACGATAGGCATACATGCCGATATGTTTGTAATAGGTTTGCTTCTTCAACCATTCGGCATTGGAGGCATTGCGATAGTATGGAATGACGGAGCGGCTGAAATAGAGTGCTTCGCGATTAGCATTGAAGACCACCTTCGGTGAATTGGCATTGAGCAGCACCTCAAAATCGTCATCGACCGAGAACGGTTTCACCAGCGTGGCAATCTGCGTCGAAGCATCCTCGAAGCAAGCTTTCAGCTCTTCGATCTGTTCGGGCTTTACAAACGGTTCGTCACCCTGAATATTGATTACCACGTCAAAATTGCCTTCTACTTTGGTCAGCGCTTCATAGCAACGGTCGGTTCCACTTTTGTGTTGGTCAGAAGTCATTGCAGCCTTCCCTCCGAATGCCTGCACGGCATCGTAGATCCGTTGATCGTCGGTAGCTACCACCACCGTATCGAGCGCTTGTGAAGCTTGCTCGTATACCCGCTGAATCATACTTTTACCGGCAATATCGGCAAGCGGTTTGCCCGGAAAACGCGTCGAAGCGTATCGTGCCGGAATGATTCCGATGAAATTTAAATTCATTACTTCAAAGTTCAGTATTCCAACATTCCAAACGAGACTAAGCCTGCCTGAAATTTTGGAACTTTCAAATTCTGGAATATTTTATTTTTTTCCTGTATGCCCGAAACCTCCGGCACCACGATCGGTTTCCGAAAGCTCTTCGGCTTCGATCCATTCGGCCTGTTCGTGAGCGGCAATCACCATCTGACAAATACGCTCGCCGTCCTCGATCACAAACGGTTCGTTCGAGAGATTGATCAGAATCACACAAATCTCTCCGCGATAATCGGCATCGATCGTCCCCGGTGAATTCAAAACGGTAATTCCTTTTTTGATTGCCAGCCCACTGCGCGGACGGATCTGCGCCTCGTACCCTTCAGGCAGTTCAATGAACAATCCGGTAGGAATCAATTTGCGTTCCAACGGCAACATTGTAACTGGTTCAGCTAAATTGGCGCGGAGGTCGACTCCTGCAGAAAGAGAGGTAGCATACTGAGGAAGAGGATGTTTTGATTGGTTTACGATCTTAATTTTCATAGAGTTAGTATGGTTCGATATTAAGCTACGAAGATACAAGTTTTTTTGCACACGAACGACAATTCATTGACTTATAGCATCCGAGCCGATTCGTGCAATTGCAAAAAAGAGATGAAAGAATATGCTTCAAAGAGACCAAATTCGTATTTGTCAGCGTTTTTCACACAAAAACTTCCGGTTTTCAGTGCAAAAAATGTACATTTGCAGTTCCATTAAAAAAAATCACAAATCAACTTTTATTTCTCTAAAGGAAAGAGCTATTTGCTTTTTTATCAGTGAAATAAAATTGTTTTTTAAGAGCTGTTTTTTACGATGAATATTTCTTACAACTGGCTGAAACAGTATATCGATACCGATTTAACTCCTGAAGAGTTATCGAAAGCGTTAACATCCATTGGTCTCGAAACCGGTGGCATTGAAAAAGTGCAAACCATCAAAGGCGGCCTTGAAGGGCTGGTTATTGGCGAAGTGCTCACCTGCGTCGAACACCCCAACTCCGACCACCTGCATGTGACCACCGTCAATGTGGGCGCAGCCGAACCGCTGAAAATCGTTTGCGGCGCGCCCAACGTAGCTGCCGGTCAGAAGGTTGTAGTTGCCACTATCGGCACTGTGCTTTATTCAGGCGAAGAGTCGTTTACCATCAAACGCTCGAAAATACGCGGTGAAGAGTCGTTCGGTATGATCTGTGCCGAAGATGAAATCGGCATCGGAACCAGCCACGACGGTATCATCGTACTACCTGCCGATGCAGTTGTGGGGACGCCCGCCAAAGAATATTACAACGTCAAAGACGACTACGTGCTGGAAGTCGACATCACTCCAAACCGCGCCGATGCCACCTCGCACTTCGGCGTAGCCCGCGACCTGGCAGCTTATCTGGCCGCAAATAAGCTGAAAGGTACATTAGTAAAACCTTCGGTTGACGCATTTGCCGTTGAAAATCATAATTTACCTGTAAGTGTAACAGTTGAAAACAGCGAGGCCTGCCCGCGCTATGCCGGTGTAAGCATTTCCGGGGTTACCATCAAAGAATCGCCGGAATGGCTGCAGAACGACCTGAAGTCGATCGGGCTGCGTCCCATCAACAACGTGGTGGACATTACTAATTTCATTCTGCACGAAACCGGACAGCCACTTCATTCGTTCGATGCCGATAAAATTGCCGGCAAACAGGTGATTGTAAAAACATTGCCCGAAGGCACCAAATTCACCACCCTCGACGAAGCCGAACGCAACCTCAGCGACAAAGACCTGATGATTTGCGACGCAAACGGTGGCATGTGCATTGCCGGTGTGTTTGGCGGCCTCGATTCAGGCGTTTCGGACAGAACCACCAACGTATTCCTCGAAAGCGCCTACTTCAATCCCGTTTGGGTGCGTAAAACGGCTCGCCGCCATGGGTTGAACACCGACTCATCGTTCCGTTTCGAACGCGGTTGCGATGCCAACAACAATGTGTACGTGTTGAAACGCGCTGCCTTGTTGATTAAAGAACTGGCCGGAGGTATTATTTCCAGCGACATCGTCGATATCTACCCCACCCCAATCAAACCGTTTGAAGTAGACATTACCTTCAACAAAATAAACAGCCTGATTGGCAAAGAGATTGAAAAAGAGACCATCAAAACGATACTGCATCACCTCGAAATAGAGATTACCAGCGAAACGACAGAAGGAATGAAACTGCTGGTTCCGAGCTACCGCGTAGACGTTCAGCGTGATGTGGACGTAATCGAAGATATTTTGCGTATCTATGGTTACAACAACGTTTTGCCGGGCGAATCGGTAAAATCATCGATCAGCTACTCGCCGAAACCCGACAGTCACAAACTGCAAAACCTTATTTCGGAACAACTTACAGGATGCGGTTTCAACGAAATACTAAACAACTCACTCACCAAGGCCAGTTACTACGAACCGTTGAGTTCGTTCCCTGCCGCCAACCTGGTGATGATGATGAATCCGCTCAGCGCCGATCTCAACGCCATGCGTCAAACGTTGCTGTTTGGTGGTTTGGAAAGCCTTGCCTACAACGTAAATCGTAAGAATCAGGATCTGAAGTTTTACGAATTCGGTAACTGCTACTATTTCAATGCAGAAAAGAAAGAAGAGGGCAAACCGTTGGCGGCTTATTCGGAAGATATGCACCTCGGACTGTGGCTTACCGGCAACAAAACGGCTCAGAGTTGGGTTCGTGCCGACGAGAAGACCTCTATTTTCGAACTAAAAGGATACGTGCTGAACATTCTGCGCCGCCTGGGAGTCAATCTCCAGAAATTAGTTATTGAATCAGAGACGACCAACGATCTGTTTAGCGAAGCGCTGGTTATCAAAACCAAGCAAGGGAAACAACTGGCCATTTTGGGCAGCGTTGCCAAGAAACTGTTGAAAGCACTCGATATCGACGTGCCTGTCTTCTTCGCAGATTTGAACTGGAACAACCTGCTGACAGAAAGCACGCGCAACAAGGTATCATTTAGTGAAATTTCAAAATTCCCTGAAGTAAAACGCGATCTGGCACTCTTAATTGATAAAAATATCTCTTTTGCCGAAATCGAAAAGCTGGCTTACGCAGCCGAAAAGAACCTGTTGAGAAAAGTACAGTTGTTCGACGTGTATGAAGGCAAGAACCTGGAAACCGGCAAAAAATCGTATGCCGTCAGCTTCACCCTGCAGGATGATGCAAAAACGCTGAATGACAAACAAATTGACGGTATTATGCAAAAACTTATCAAACAGTTTGAAGAAAAACTGGGCGCGAAACTGCGGTAACCATACTAACCAAAGAGCAAAAACGATCATACTATGAGTGAAATGACAGAACAACCCAAAAAGAGCCTTAATTTCATAGAAACCCTCGTAGAGGAAGACATTCGTGATGGCAAAAATGGAGGACGGATTCAGACCCGTTTCCCGCCGGAACCGAACGGATACCTTCATATCGGACACGCCAAAGCCATCTGCATGGACTTCGGTATTGCACGCAACTACAACGGCGTTTGCAACCTCCGTTTCGACGATACCAATCCGGTAAAAGAAGATGTGGAATATGTTGATTCCATCATGGAAGATATCAAATGGCTTGGTTATCAATGGGGAAATGTATATTATGCCTCCGACTATTTTCAACAGTTGTGGGATTTTGCCATCGAACTCATCAATCGCGGACTTGCTTACATTGACGAACAATCGGCCGAGGAGATTGCCAAACAGAAGGGATCGCCCACCGTTCCCGGAACCGAAAGCCCGTACCGCAACCGTCCTATCGCCGAAAGTCTCGAATTGTTTAAAAAAATGAATAGCGGCGAAATTGCCGAAGGTGCCATGGTGTTGCGTGCCAAAATCGATATGGCCTCCTCCAACATGCACTTCCGCGATCCGATTTTGTACCGCATCATTACCGACCATCCGCACCATCGCACCGGTTATACCTGGAAAGCCTACCCGATGTATGACTTTGCGCATGGCCAATCGGACTACTTCGAAGGTGTTACCCACTCCATTTGTACGCTCGAATTTGTGGTGCATCGTCCACTCTACGACTGGTTTATCGATCAACTGAAAACCGACGACTACCGTCCCCAGCAGATCGAGTTCAATCGTCTGAACATTACCTACACGGTGATGAGTAAACGAAAGATGTTGCAACTCGTTCAGGAAGGCTTGGTTAGCGGATGGGACGACCCACGCATGCCGACCATCTGCGGTCTGCGTCGCCGTGGTTATACTCCCGAAGCGATCCATAATTTCATTGAAAAGATTGGTTACACCAAATACGAAGGCATCATCGATGTTTCACTGTTGGAACACTCAGCCCGCGAAATACTGAATAGCACGGCGACACGTGTCAGTGCCGTTCTTGATCCGGTTAAACTGGTGTTGACGAACTATCCTGACGGCCAAACCGAAATGGTAACGATGGTCAACAACCCTGAAGATGAAAACGGAGGAACGCATGAAGCGCCATTTTCAAAAGAGTTATACGTAGAACGTGACGACTTTATGGAAGAGGCTCCCAAAAAATATTTCCGCATGACTCCGGGTCAGGAAGTACGTCTGAAGGGGGCTTACATCGTAAAATGTACCGGATGCAAGAAAGATGCGGACGGCAAAGTAACTGAAGTATATGCTGAATACGATCCCGAAACCCGTAGCGGACTGGAAGGCAGTAGTCGCAAGGTGAAAGGCACTATCCATTGGGTAACCGTTGACGATGCGATCAACGCAGAGGTGCGCCTGTACGACCGATTATTCTCGGTAGAGAATCCCGCAGATGAGAAAGACAAAGATTTCCGGGAACTACTCAATCCCGACTCGTTGAAAGTATTGACCAACTGCAAGGTAGAGCCTTGGCTGAAAGAAGCAAAAGCTTTGGACAATTTCCAGTTCCAGCGCATCGGCTACTTCAATGTAGATCCAGATTCTACACCAGAAAAACTTGTTTTCAACCGAACCGTTTCGCTAAAGGACAGTTGGGCCAAAGCGAATAAATAATTCAAAATAGACCACACAAAAACGGGAGATTGTTTCGAACAGTCTCCCGTTTTTTAGTTGGCGGCATTAGAACAGGCGCCACCCCAATGTCAGATAGAGGCTTTGCTTATTGCCCTTTGTATTGACAACCTGATTGTTGTTAAATGTAATGCCGTACGTATTGGTGAAGTACTGCGAGTAGCGTAAGTCAAGCGAAATGGATAACAAGTCGATCCCAACACCACCTTCGGCTGCCAACGAAGCATTCTTAAAATCCTGCGACACTACGTTTGCATAGTGATTCAGCGTAGAGCTCGACCCTGCATCAAAAACGGCCTTGGGTCCGGCATTTAGCCTCACTCCCAGAGGTCCGACACTAAGCACTTTATAGCCGATCAAAAGTGGCACCTCAATTGCCTGTGTTTTGTAGATCCCTGTCAAGGTCGTTCCGCCCACATTGAACGTTTGGGATGTTTTCTTTACGTTCAGCAGCAGCTCCGGTTGAAAAAAGATTTTCTTCCCACCCAACCGCATCCAGCCTCCAACCTGATATCCACTGGCAAATCCGGATTTGACCTGTGTTACCGATGACGAAATCAGATCGGTTTGGAGACTGTTTTTGGAACTGAAAGCAGCCTCATAGCCCCCCTTCAGCCCCACATTAAAAGTCTGTGCCGACAAAGCAAGACCCACTCCAAAGAATAAAATACACAAAACTGATTTTTTCATAACAAATACATTTATGCTTGTAATAATAACGCACAGAATAGCATCTATCGTATAAAACAACTGAAAATAATTTTCAGTTGTTTTGACTATGCTCATCCCAAAAATAGCGTTATGTCCAACGACACGCTCAGTACGCAATATTGCGAGAATACATTTGTATAAATTTCGTGATTGTAAAAAAGATGATTGTTGGAGTGTTGTATCTGAATAAGAAGCAGTACGCTATATCCGTTTTTCTAAGCGTCCTTAGCGAAAAATTTTGTTCTCTTTGCGGTAAAAGAGTCTGAGATTAACCGCAAAGCATGCGCAACAAACAAGCTATTTTCGGGTATGCAGAAAATATTTCCGGGTGCCGAAATTCACCCAGTAGGTGATGAAAGTGGCAATCAGTTTCGAAAGCATGTAATACAACCCGACCAGTTCGGTGAACATCCATATCAACGAAGTACTTAAGCCCAGACCAATCACAGAAAGGATCAGATAAAAGACAAACTCACGATGCCTCTTTTCCACCACACGTACATCGAACACCCAACTGACGCACAAAGCATAGTTAACAACAGCGCTAATGGTAAAAGAAAGGACGGAAGAGATGAGGTAGTTAATATGCAGAAAATGAGTAAAGCAGAACAACATTGCGAGGTCAAAAACCGTACAAGAACTACCCACTATGAAATATTTAGCAGCCTGTTGCGCAGTTTCATTGCTGACGATTGCGCGGGTATATCTGTTACGGAAAAGCCTCTTCAATGCAGAATGATTTTAATGATTTCCGAATTCTCCGGCACACTCGTTCAAATGTGCGAAAGCCTGATTTTGATTCTTCAAACAGGTAATAACCGAGCCGAGCCGATCGCACATGGCATCGCCCGAATTACGCTTCACATACCAGGGCAAATCAAGCCCCGATTGTTGCAGATCGATAAACTCCCACGGATGGAAATAGAGATTGAGATAGCCATCTTTTTTCAATGCTTCCTTGGCAACCCAGTTATAAACCGCCAATGGATAATTGTGCAATGCCAGCCAGAATAAAGGCAAACGAACAACCGGAGACACAGAGGCCGGTATCTGATAAACAGCACCTTCTTTATATATTCTACGCGGTTTTGTGAAGTTGTTATATTTTCCGGGAAGGTAAGTTGGATGAAGCGAAGAGTTGTAACTATAGCCTGCATCTTCCAAATCAGTAACACTTACAGCTCCCATATTCGGCATTCTGAATCCGGCAACCCGACAGCCGGTCAATGCTTCGAGAGCCTCGCGCGATTGCCTGAGATGAGCTGTCTCAAAACGATTGTGAAAGTATCCGTGTGATGCTACTTCGTGCCCTTCGGACACCATGCGAGCAATAAGCTCGGGTGCATGAGAAGCAAAATTTACGGTGCAAAAAAACGTTGCTGTTACCTGATGTGCAGCTACTAAATCGAGAATTCGTTGCGTTCCCAGGATGGAGATCTCCATCTGTTGCGCGAAAGATAACTGCTGTGAACAAGGAAAAGGATTATCAAACTCCTCTATATCAAAACTCAGAAAAATCATTCAAGGAAAAATATTATAAATCAAGCGGATCTTCGATATTGCTCGAACGGACAATGTAAAGAGGTCTGTTCTTCGACTGCATAAACATTTTGCCCAAATAGAGCCCGATAACGCCCAGCACGCACAACTGAAGTCCCGAAAAAAAGACTATTGTCAGGAGTACCGAACCCCAACCGTAAGCATAATGTCCCGAATAAAAAAAGGAGAAAAGCACATAAGGTAGGTAGAGCAATGCCAGCAAAGAAAGGGCAAATCCGATATAAATGGCCAGATAAAGAGGACGTACACTAAATGAGGTGACGGCACGAACAGCAAGCTGTAACATTTTTCGCACCGTATACTTACTTGTTCCCGAGAAACGATCATTGGGTTTGTAATCGATGTGTATTTGCCTAAAACCCATCCATTTAACCATACCTCGGATAAACATATCGTTTTCTCTGAAACGTTTAAAAACATCCACCACGGCTCTGTCCATTAACCGAAAATCAGCGGTTCCTTTCTCGATTTGAACATCTGAAAACCAATTGAAAATGGAATAAAACGCACTTGAGGTTTGACGTTTTATCAGGGAGGTATTTTTCGATTCGGCACGACACGTGTACACTATATCGTAACCGGCTGCCCACTTTTCAATCAAAAGGAGAACCAATTCGGGCGGATGTTGCATGTCGCAATCCATGGAGATGACACAATCGCCGTGTGCATAATCAAGGCCAGCTTTTAAAGCGCATTGATGCCCGAAATTACGGGAAAGTTCTATATAAAATACCTTTTGATCCTGCAAGGCCAGCTCCTGAAGCCTTGCCATCGTATCGTCGGTACTCCCATCGTTCACAAAAATAAGTTCCAAATCATACTCTCCAAAGGGGAAACTCTCTTCAATTTTATTCTTAATTACAGCAACATTTCCCGACTCATTGTGTGCAGGTAACACTACAGAAACTAATTTTTTCATAGATTATTGACCGTTTTGATGGCACTCAGCGGTTACAAGATTTTTATCGGCAGAGATCATGAAAAATAAAAAAATGCGTAACATTTATTTTTCAAACTATCGTTCACAAAGGTACTTATTTATCAGGAATGCGATGTATAAAATAAGAGAATTTATAAAAAAAAAGCTGTTCCAACCCGTGGAACAGCTTTTATAAGAAAATGATTTTTATTCGCTGCTTACTATTATTCGGCAGGAGTTTCTTCTGCAGCAGGAGCTTCAGGAGCTTCTACGGCTGCAACCTCTTGGGCTGCTTCTGCAGCAGTGGCAGCAAGAGCAGCTGATTCGTCAGCACGTTTTTTAGCAATTTCAGCAGCTTTAGCCTGATTTTTAGCAATTTCAGCATCCAATGCTTGTTTTGCTTTTGCAGCAGCGTCAGCAGCCAACTTATCTTTTACAGATTCGGTGGAAGCTACTTTAGTGTTTTTCCAAGCTTCGAAACGTTTTTGAGCTTCGGCTTCGTCAAAAGCACCTTTTGTAACACCGCCCTGTAAGTGTTTCATCATCAACACACCTTCGTCCGAAAGGATGTTGCGAACAGTGTCAGTAGGTTGAGCACCGGTATTTACCCAATACAATGCGCGTTCGAAGTTAACTTCTACTGTTGCAGGATTTGTGTTAGGGTTGTAAGAACCGATACGTTCTGTAAACTTACCGTTGCGTGGTGCACGACTATCGGCGATAACAATGTGGTAGTAGGCATACCCCTTACGGCCGTGTCTTTGTAATCTGATTTTTGTTGCCATGTTTGGTTGTAAAATGATTTTTAAATAAGAACCTAAGTGCTTTTACACGAAAAGCGGTGCAAAGATAGGCATTATTTATCAAAAATTACTATGCCGTTGAATTATTTCTGTGAAACTCTTTGAGTTCCGTTTTTACAGCGACGGCAGACTCATTCCGGTTATTTTTCGGTACAAATCAAGGGCATACACGTCGGTCATTCCGGAAATGTAATCGAGCACCGACTGCACTTTTCCGTAGGTTGTATCGCTTTGGGTCTCGTACTGCAACGGAATGCGACGCAAAAGTTGCTTGGAATACGATTTTTGTGGAGCCAAAACGGCCTGAATCAATTCGTCGAGCAGCGTGAGAATAATTTTGTACCCAGCCAGCTCGATATCGAGCACTTCGGTAGCACAATAAATCTTTTTGAAGGCCACGTCAGAACAATGTTGATACGCTTTTGCCGAACGTTCGGGCAGGTGCTTAATCAACGAACCGGCAAACTGTCCCTCCAGAATTTCTTCTTCTTTGTCTACAAAAATCTGCGCGCACTCCCGCACCAGAATCCCCACTACCGACGACCGCAGATAGGCAATTTGTTCGTTGATGTCGGTCACCACTGAGAAAATCTCTTGATTTTTTTGCCGCTTCTCATCCGGCAAATAACACGAAAGCAGTTCTTTTGTCTCTTCCGAAGTGAGTATTTTCAGTTTGTGCGCATCTTCGATATCCATCAATTGGTAGCAAATATCGTCGGCAGCTTCAAGCAGGTAGACCAACGGATAGCGGGCAAAACGAGCCCGATTTTCGGGATTGGGAATAACACCCAGATCGGCTGCAATTTTACCGTACGTCTCCTCTTCGGAATGGAAGAACCCAAACTTAGCCTTCTTCGGATCGGCAAAATTGGAGAGATAGGGATATTTGACGATAGAGGCCAGCGTGGAATAAGTGAGCGCAAAACCACCATCGCGGCGACCGTTAAACTGGTGCGTCAACAGACGAAACGCGTTGGCATTTCCTTCAAATTTGGTAAAATCGATCCACAGTTCGTCGCCAACCTTCTCTTTCAGCACCAACCCTTTTCCCTCCGAGAAATAGGTGGAGATGGCATTCTCGCCAGAGTGACCGAAGGGAGGGTTGCCCAAGTCGTGAGCCAAACAGGCAGCCGAAACGATTGATCCAATTTCGTCAATAAAAGGCACCGAATCTTTGTATTTCATCTTCAGCTTACGGCTCACATTGTCGCCCAGCGAGCGACCCACACATGCAACTTCCAAACTATGAGTCAAGCGATTGTGCACAAAAATACTGCCCGGAAGCGGGAATACCTGGGTTTTATTTTGCAAACGACGAAAAGGAGCCGAAAAAATCAGCCGGTCGTAATCGCGTTGAAATTCGGTACGATCGTCAGCCCGTTCGGAGTGATAATGCTCCATTCCCAGTCGTTTATTGGTCAGCAAATGCGACCATTCCATTCTATCCATATGATTTGAGAATTTGAGGATGTGGAGCTTAAATCCACATATTCTAACACAAAGTTCCGTATTTTAGTTCGTAGTCGGAAACTTTTGAATAAAAAAAACCGGAACGAAAAATAACGCTCCGGCTTACATTTTCTGATCAACACCTTATTGCAGATTTCAATCGTACATTGTAAATGGTCAAATTGTCAATTAATTCGCTTTTACTTCGCCAAAATCGGTCTGTTGTTTTTCCACCTCTTTCAGTAATTTCTGTTTCTCTTCGTCGGTCATTGTTTTGCGATTCGATTGCGATCCGTTTTTGCCAAATGAGGCAACTTTCGGAGCCTCTTCAAACAAAAGGGGCCGTGCCGGAGTAACACTCGAAAACTCAAGCGTTGCCGATTTGGGTGCGTATTCACCCTCAAACAGCGGTCGTGCCGTTACCTTTATCTTTCCTGCTTTGATGGTCGATCGAATCAATGCCGGTGCCGAACCGAACTCCACTACGCGCGGGTTGGCCTGAATCGTTTCATCGCCGATAATCTCGCCGTCACCTTCAACCGAAAATAGTATCTGCTCTTTTGCCAATCGACGAACATTGCCTTGGTCGTCGGTCACCTCGGCAATGACGCAGACAAAATCAGAGCCATCGGCCGTAAGTTGTTGGCCTTCATTATCGATTCGCAAGCGAATCTGTGTTGAGCGACGCGAAGGCATCTTCGTTTCCGTCACCACCACTTTGCCATCGATCAAGCCCTCAGCCTTGAAGCTGACACGCTGCCAGTTTTTCTGAACATAAGGAAACTGACGCATTTCGTAAAAGTCATACGCATTTTTGAAAACGACGGGAGGATGCGGCATTCCGCGCAACGCTTTCGGAGTCTTCTGTACCAACGTATCTCGTTCGTAACGAATCAGGCGCACCTCATCGCAATTGGTAAATACCGCTACATCGGGACTGGAGAACGGACCGATTTCACTGGCAACAAACAACACAGGTTCGATATCGGCCAACGGATGCGGTCTCTTCGGATCGATCTGGCTGCGAAACATGTAGTACGAATACTTGTACTGACGAAAATTATCCATGATACCACCCCAGAAAGGATCGGGATGATATCCGCGTTGATGGTCGAACGGATGCCACTGGCAACCACCCACAAACTGAGCCGGAGCATCGCACATTTCATTGTATGTTTTAGCAAGTTGAAGCGCCTGAATCAACTGCGGCCCCTCACCCCAGCCACGCGCCGCACGGTTGGGTGTGTTGTGGGCATACCAATCATCGACGGACTCGCCAAACTCACGGGTAAAGATGCTCTGCTTGACAGTTCCCGTATCGCGGGGCCAACCATACACCACGTCATAGTTAGCCTTCACTCCTTCCGAATTCATATCGGCAGCAGCAAAACGTCCCCGATACGGATACTCTTCTTTCGTTATTTGCAGTGCATTCATCGAGAAGTCACTTGGAAAATGGGTTTCATTCAGAATCGGCTCCCACATCAACACCGAACTGTGGTTGCGATCGCGGCGAATCATGTTGCGAATATCGGAATAGATCAGTTTGGCAAACTCGGGATCTTTGTTCCAAAATTGCCAGCCGGGAGTGGCTACAATCACAAACAGCCCCAGTTCGTCGCAAGCATCCATAAAAGAGGGATCCTGAGGATAGTGAGCCGAACGGATGATGCGACAACCGGCATCACGCAGCTTTTTGGCATCGCGCCACTGCTGCGAGTTGGGAACGGCATTGCCCACGTAGGCGAAATCCTGATGACGGTTACCCCCAATCAGTTTTTCGTAGGGCTTTCCGTTGAGATAAAACCCATCTACGCCCCGGAATTCCGACTTGCGGATACCGATACGGGTCATGCCTCCGTCCAACGAAGTGGTGCCGGAGATGACCCGGGATTCAACATGATAGAGCAACGGTTCGTCGGGTGTCCAGAGCACCGGATTCTTCACCTTGACGGTCTGCTTTACCTGTTTCGATTCTCCCTTTTTCAACGAAACGCTTGAAACTGTTTTGGCCACAACATTGCCTTTGGGATCACGCAACAAGGTTTCCACCTTCACGCTCCTTGCTCCGTCCGACTGGTTCTGCACATCCGTATCGATAAAGACATCGGCCAGTGTTTCGTTGATTTCGCCGTAATGAACAAAAACACCGCCACCAGCCACCTTGCCAGCTTCGTTCGGATCAGAGATGTTGACCTGATTTTTTACCACGAACCAGATGTCGCGGTAAATACCCCCGTGATAAGCAAAGTCGAGCGTTTTTTGACTCTTGCCCGGCGGGTAATTCTTGTCGTCACTGTTATCGGCACAAACGGCCACCACGCATTTTTGACCCGGCACTACTCCGGCTTCCAACAGATCAACATTGAAAGGGAGATAGCCGCCCAGATGTTGCTTCACCAGCTTGCCGTTGAGATAGACCCTGCACTTGCCCATCACCGCCTCGAAGTAGAGCACTACCTGTTTGCCGGCATAAGCTTCGTCGAAGGTAAAATGCTTACGATACCAGGCGATGCCCTGATAATTACGGCAACCGCTGGCCTCAGCGGGCTGGAGCTCCACGGCGTGCGGCGTACTCACCACATCCCACGCAGCATCCTTGAAATCTGTCTTTTCCGCTCCGGCCACATCGCCTTTGTGGAAACGCCACCCGACATTGAAGTTATAGACTTGCCGACCACTGTTTTGCAAGTCGTAAAATCCCGCCGCCGAAAAGGCCGGCTGATACTCTTTCGCACCGAGGGCGAGAGCCAATGGTAGGAAAAGAATTAAAAGTAACTGTTTGTATTTCATATTTTAGAGCAAAGATTAAAGAACAAGGACAATCTGATTCTATCGCATAAACAATCAACATTTCGTCCACATTGAGTTTCCGCCAGATTCAATCTTCAAATTTCCAAATCGGATGTTGCACAATACGATAAATATCGTGTGCGTACACGCAAGATTCCAACATAACATTGCGCGATCTCAAATCATAATCCAAATTGCTGTATTTTGTAGATTTTTTCAACGTGTCGAATAGGGTACGATAAAATTTGAAGGCAAATATACGCATACTTTTCCTTTTCAAGGTTTCAAAATAAATCAACAAATCCCGGTTATGTTTCAGACTTCGTAGCAAAGCCAGAAAAAAACAGCGGCTGCCAACCGGCATATTGTATCATCTCAAATTTAATGTCCCTTTGAAATCGAAAAATATGACCCCGGTTGTTGATTAAAAAACGATGCGTCAAGCTCTCCCCCATTGCTGCAGTAATAAATATTTGTATTACTTTTGTGTACAAATTGTGTTTCTCCCGGTTATTACATAATAGATTAGTTGTCAGATCATTATTGAATGAGCGTATTTATAACCGGTGTATTCATATTCTTAAACACGACGCATAGTATCAACAAAATATATAGTTGCACTCTATTCATTACTTCTAAATTTCAAACTGTTATGAACATTCCCGAAAATCTCTATTACACCGCAGAACATGAGTGGATTCGCATTGAAGGAGAAACGGCATTCGTTGGGATCACCGACTATGCTCAAAGCGAATTAGGCGAAATTGTCTTTATCGATATTACCTCCGTAGGTGAAACCCTGAAGGCCGGCGATATATTCGGTTCGATTGAAGCGGTAAAAACCGTTTCCGATCTGTTTTTGCCCGTCGATGCCAGTGTAGTGGAATTCAACGAAGAGCTCAACGATCATCCCGAATGGGTTAATGACGATCCTTACGGCCAAGGCTGGATCATCAAGATTTCGGTTGCCGATGCTTCTCAGATAGCAAATCTGCTCTCTGCCGAAAAATATCAGGCTCTGATCGGATAATATCTCACCCAAAGAATCGGATCAAAGATGGGAACCTCATTCGTCAAACGGCCACTCCTTTTATGCTGTTTCGCCATTTTGTCGTTTGCGGTTTTTGCCCAAAACGAAACATTGGTGATCGGGCAAGTCTTTGATCGGTATACTCAGCAACCAGTAGCCAGTGCTACCGTTCAATTTTCAAATACCTCCGTTTCCACCGCAACTGGAAATGAGGGGTATTTTTTATTGAAGAGTGCATCGCGCGCCTCCAAACTTACCGTTGTTGCCGACGGTTACAAGCCATTTACTCTCCGCATTAAAAGCCGTTCGACTCTTGGCATCGACATTTGGTTGTCACCGACAGATCCCTCCGATATTCCAATGGAGAAAGTTATTGAGGATCCGGTTTCCCAGTCTATTATTCAAAGGGTAGTACAAAACAAAGGCAATAATAGTCCTCCATCGGGATACAACCCCACCACCGTATCGGATCGGTTGAAGGCTTTTGCCTACAACGTTCCGCCCAACTGGATGACAGATGTCAACGCCCGAAAAGCGGCAAGTTGGTCGCCCGATTCCCTCTATACGGTTCCACTATTTACGGCCGACAGAATTTATCGTCAGCCCTATTTCCCTTCTGTGAGAGAAAAGAAAGAGCTTTTCAAAAACAACCAGATCACTATCTTGCCTCTCGATAAAGAGTATGTTGAAAAGCTGTTGCTGTTGCTGACCCTACAACAAAACTTTTACAAAGAACATGTAGAGATCCTCGGCAAATATTTTTTAAGTCCGCTTTCAAAGAAAGCTCACAAACACTATGCCTTCTTTCTTCAGGACAGTTCATTCGTCAACAATCGCAAATGCTATACCATCGGTTTTCGACCCAAACAACGGGATGCGCTATTGCTAACAGGAAGTATGGTGGTCGATTCGTTGACCTCGGGCTTAGCCAGCATCGATGCCAATATTCCGAAAACACTGTCGATCAACTTTGCCCATTCGCTCTCTATCCGGCAAAAATTTGTACAAAAAAAAGGCCGCTGGGACTACAATAGCATCAACACTCTGCTCGTACTTAATCTACCGCTACCTGTCGGCACACACCAACGCCCTGTGCTCGGAGTAATCGACAAAGAACTGCTCTTTTCTCCACCGATGCATGATAACGGTGATTTGATGCGGATTGACTCGATGCGTCAAAAAGAGAGTCGTCCGGTCAGCGATTCCATCTACTCGGGAGTAACTCTTCTGAATAAAACCCGATTCATGCGCGAAATCAAATGGATTACGGACCTGATGATGTATCAATATGCCCATGTCGGCAAAATCGATATCGGACCTATCAATTCACTTTACCACAAAAACGCGCTTGACGGCCCTACCGGAGCTTTCAGCTTCAGAACGGGTGAAAAAATGTGGAAGAATTTCAGCATCGGAGCTACCGTCGGGTACGCTTTCGACAACCGTACCTGGAAACTGGGCGGACAGGTGCTGTACCGGTTTCCCACCAAAGAGTTTCAGCAAGTACGTTTTTCGTATAGCAAAAATGCTTACCGCACAGGATTTAGCGAAGATGTAATGCTCGTGAACGAGAAAAAGGTTTTCTTGAGTGACGACAACCTCTTCTCCACCCTTTTCCGCTACAAGCCCAACTATGCGGTAAATGATGTGGGAACCTGGAAATTTCAGTACGAAAAAGAGTGGCGACGTGAATTCAAAACCACGCTTGTCTTATTCGACAACCGCTACTATTCCAATCAATATGTTCCCTTTGTAAGCCAAGGCGTTCCTGTTCCGAGCATTTTGCACTATGGCGCCAAGCTCGACTTCCGGCTTTCTCGTGATCAGTTGGTTTGGGATGGCTTTTTCGGACGCCGGTTCTTGTCAAATCACTTTCCGGTTATCCATTTTCAGGTGGAAAGCGGTAAATTCGCCATGAATGATGTCGTTCGCAATTACGGTAAAATACAGGCAACGGTAAAACAGTCGATCGACTTCATTGGCGGAACAATCTATTACATTGGGGAGACTGGCTATATATTGGGCAAGGTTCCTTTCCCGCTATTGTCGTTTGAGCGTGGTAATGAAACGTTGGAGTTCTCGGACTACAACTTCAACCTGATGAACAACCTCGAATACGTGGGAGACAAATATGCCAATCTGTACGTCGATTATTACTCCTGCGGTTTGCTGCTAAAGAAATTGCCGCTCATCCGCCTGCTGAATCTCAAGGAGATGTTTTCTCTCCGGGTTGCTGAAAACGGCCTTAGCAACAAGCATTTAAACCTGATTGCTTTACCTCCGGGCTCACAGACACTGAATACTCCCTACGTTGAAGTGGGAGCCGGGGTGTATAACATCCTAAGTTGTCTGGGCGTACAATCGGTATGGAGGCTGACCCACCGGAACGATCCCCATGCCAATAATTGGGGGATACGCGCTTTAATTTACATCGCTTTTTAAGCCCGACCCTTCTCAGGCAACAAAATATTCTCTACCTTCGCATCGTTATATACCTAAAATCGATGCCGCAGGGCATCTTTGTTCAATGAAATTGTCAATCAAACATATTTTTCCACTACTGATGCTGACACTGCTGGGCTGCGGCGATAATAAAACATCAATTCCCCCCATGCCCGTCAGTATGCAGCTCAATCTTATCGGAGCTGACGTTACGCTGCAATCTCTTGGCGCATACAAAACATACACGAAAGTGTCGACAGGATTGGAATCGCTTGGGTTTGGAGGCATTTTAGTGGTTCATGCAATGTTTGACGACAGTTACTATGCATTCGATCTGGCCTGCCCCTACGAAGTGCTACGCACCGTTCGGGTGGAAATCCAGCCCGATTTGTCGGCCAAATGCCCCCAGTGCGGATCCAAATACCGCATAATGGACGGATCGGGATGGCGCATCGACGGTCCGTCGAAAGAGAAGTTGAAACAATACCATGTCTACCCGTCGGGAAATTACCTTTACGTCACTTATTAATGCCATTAAAAACCAGATGCTTATGAGTCGTAAAAAAATAATACTGATTGCCACTTCTATCTGCATCCTGCTCATCGTCGTGGCTGCCTGGCGATTTTCATTTATCCTAAGCAATGCATTCATCAATCAGTCCGGGTTCATTACGAAAGACCAAAAAACCTATTACAGCCCACTACTGTCCGCGTCGCTGCAAGATAGCTTAGGCTCGTTGGTAAAAAAAGCGGAACAACGCAACAATACCTTTTGGGGAGGGGAAGAACACCACTACAGATTAGTCTTTTGTGCCACTCAAAACGAGATGAATAAATATTCGGGCAATGCACAAAATCGCACCGTGAGCCGCCACACCTTTTGGGGAACGTTTATTGTTCTGAGCAGAGAAGGCTTCGATCTCGATGTCATCAGTCACGAACTTTGTCATTCGTTTTTCTGGTCGCAACTGGGCTATCTCGATCAGCGTAAAATTCCCTCATGGTTTGACGAGGGCTTAGCCATGCAACTCGACGACCGATCCTTTTTGCAAGATTCCATTCTCGAAAAAAGTTACGTCAACAACTACGAGACGTTAAAGAACATCGCATCGCCGGAACAATTTTACAAAGGCGGCTGGCCTCTGATGAAAAGAAACTATATTGTTGCCCGGATAGAGATAAAACAGTTCCTTTCTTCGTGTGGAGTGGAGGGAGTCCGGCAAATTATTGAGAACCTGAACAAAGGAGATGATTTCATCTCTTCGTACCAAAAAATTAAAGAATCCTGCCATGGAGCGTCGCGATTACTTGGAGAAGGAAATTGAGAAGATGCAGGCGGTACTGCAAAAGATACTCCGCATGCGTGTCGACAAAGAAGAGGAGGCACAGGAGATCATTTCGACCGAACTGGTGCACTACTTCGACATGACCCTGCAACAGCTACAACAGATGAGCGAAGCGGAGTTCCAGCTCTTTGCCAAAGACAAAAATGCCTCTTTGCTCAGCTATCTTGGAAATTTGCTTTATGCGTCTGTAAATATAGAACTTCCACTAACAGACACCGGCAAACTCTCCCTAAAAAAGGCACTGTTTGCCTGGAAATGTTGGGAGATAAAGACCAAAACCCTCGATCTGGAACAGATGGATATTCAAAATAGAATTATTGCACTGCTAAACGAATAATTTTCCCGATCACAATTTTGTTGAAATGACACAGTTTTTCCGTACTCTATTCTCCGCTTTTTTATTGCTTCAGGCAACCGGTATTTTTGCATGTACCACAGCCCTCGTTTCCGGCAAATTCACCGCCGACGGTCGACCGTTGTTGTTCAAACAGCGGGATACGGACGAATTGCACAATAAAATAGAATTCTTTCACGACGGACGATACGACTACGTAGGACTGGTTAACAGCAACGATCCGTCGCACGCCGTTTGGGGAGGTTACAACAGCACCGGCTTCGCCATTATTAACTCTGCATCGTACAATCTCAATGAACACGATAAGGCACTCATCAAGGATCAAGAGGGCATTTTAATGAAGCTGGCGTTGCAGCGGTGCCGCACCGTTCGCGACTTCGAGCAGCTTCTCGATTCGCTGCCCAAGCCCTTGGGTGTGGAGGCGAATTTCGGAGTTATTGATGCACAGGGAGGAGGAGCCTATTTTGAAACAGGGAACTCGCGATACAAAAAATTTGATGTCAACGATCCAGCGGTTGCGCCCAACGGATACATTATCCGAACCAACTTTTCTTTTTCGGGAAACCGCAATCAGGACAAAGGAGTCTGCCGATACCTCGCTGCCTCTCAGCTATTTACCACCGCATCACAAGACAGTACTCTCTCGTGTGATTTCTTTCTGCACCGGGTCTCGCGTTGCCTCACGCACGGACTAACAAAGGTAAATTTGTATGATGCAATGCCTCAGAATGCAGAGTCGCCGGTCTACGTGCCGTTTCGCGATTTTATTCCCCGCTATATTACGTCAGCTGCCATTCTGATTCAGGGCACCAAACCGAGCGAACCGACCGCGCTGACCACCATGTGGACAATTCTCGGATCGCCGCTCACCTCGGTGGCAATACCGGTGTGGATGCATGCGAAAGGCTATTTCCCGGAAATATTACTGCCGGACGCAAACGGAAATGCTCCGTTGTGCGAGTGGACATTGAAACTAAAAAAACAACTTTTCCCGATAGAAAAAGGGGAAGGAACCGATTACTTGAACCTTTCGGCTTTAGCGAACAAAGAGAATAAGGGTATACTGCAAAAGAATCTTGCGGTAGAGAAAGAGATTATCCGCAGTGCGGAAATGAAGCTGAATGCGTGGCGAAGCAGCGGAATGGACGACAAAGAGATGGACGAACTGTATCGTTGGATAAACAAATACGTATCCGAATATTTTTCTCAAACACCCGGATACCTTTAGATTTTGGTTAGTGATAATAAAATGAGAGTCCTTACAGGTTTCTGTTTTTCAACCTGTACTTTGCCATCTCTTCGAATTCGGTTCCTGACATTCCGTAGTTGCAATACGGGTGAATGCTGATGCCTCCACGAGGCGTAAAGAGACCGGTTACTTCAATATATTTCGGTTCGAGCAACCGAATCAAATCCTTCATCACAATGTTTACGCAATCTTCGTGAAAATCGCCATGATTGCGAAAACTAAACAAGTATAGCTTCAAGCTTTTACTTTCAACCATTTTCCGTGCCGGAATATAGTCGATAACCAGTGTCGCAAAATCGGGTTGACCGGTTATCGGGCACAAGGTGGTAAATTCCGGACAGTTGAAACGCACCCAGTAATCATTATCCGGATGTTTGTTATCAAACGACTCCAACAGCTCAGGAGCATAATCGGTCGGATAGTGGGTTTTCTTGCCTAAATGGTGTAGTTCCATAAACTATACTTCTTTCACTTTCCAGATGTTATACGAAACATTGGTATCGTAAACATCGGTTTGTTCTTTCTTTTTAATATAAGCCACAACCTGTTGCGTCACAGGAAGAATAATAACTTCATATAAGATTTTCAGCAATGCCTGGGTAATAATCATCAGCACCAGTTGGTGAGCCGTTAGTATTCCCCAGAATGCAATCGAGATAAACAGGGTTGAATCGGCCGCTTCGCCAACCACTGTTGATGCGATGGCACGTACCGAAAACTTATTTCCGTTCATGGCAACCTTCATCTTGCTCATCACGTATGCATTCAGAAACGAGCCGACCAAAAAGGCCAACAAACTCGCCACGGCAATGCGTGGTGTTTGCGACAAAATGGTGCTGAATGCCTCTTGACCCGACCAAAAAGGAGCCGGAGGCAATGCCACGGCAAACTGATAAAACAGCACGGTAAAGAAATTCATTGCAAATGCCAGCCAAATCATCAGTCGGGCTTTCCGGAATCCCCAAACCTCGGCAATAACGTCGTTGATGATATAGGTGATCGGAAAAAGGAATATTCCGACAGGTACTGCTACCGAAGCAATAACAACAATTTTTGCAGCAACTAAATTGGAAATTAGCAAACAAGTGGTGAACACCACTGTCAAAAGCAGGAATACGGGAGAAATACTTTGTTTCATAATCTTGTTTTTTACGTGGTTACCAAGAACACGTGTAAAATATTTACAATTTCTTCATTTTCGATATCACCGGTAAATGAATTTGTGGGCAGTGATGGATTCGAACCACCGTAAGCGTAAGCTAGCAGATTTACAGTCTGCCCCATTTGGCCACTCTGGTAACTGCCCCTTGCATAAAGCGGGTGCAAAGATAGGAATATTTTGCAATAAAACAATGACACCGGTCAATCATGCGTCATTAAAATGGATTGCAAAGAAGATTCTTCTTTTTGCCCTTTTTGTTTTCCAAGACAGTTTTCTATTCGCTTCCGAAACTTCCAACAAGTCATCTGGTTCAACCCCAGCTTGTCTGCATAACAATAAGACGATAGTGGCTTCCCCTGCACACATACCGTATATGCTATATAAAATGCTTTGTTGATGGGAAATTTGCAGTTATGAAAAAGCGTATGCGCCGTGGCCGACTCTTCCGTCTTGCAGCGAGTACACCGCCGCGAGAATGGCGATTTTCCTTCGCAGTAATTCGTATTCCCACATTTGCGGCACATAAACCCATCTTCCCATTTAATGTCGGCAATAAAGCGCAATGCTTTCTCGCTGTCATCAAACAACTCCTGAGCCAAATCTGCCGGTATAGAATCTTTAAATAACATAAAAAGACATTAGAGCTTATATCGAATAAACTAGTACGGAATTGAATAATACTATTTTGCGCTGACCTCTCCTCCTAACCTCCTCTCCCAAGGCGAGGAGGAACACGACAGTAAAAATATGAGATATAACTCATTAATACAGACACAAAGCCCCTCTCTCCGGGAGAGGGGTTGGGTCTGACGATAAATATCAGACTCCGACACGAAGTCGTCGTGAGGAGAGGTCAAATACTAAAATCCACAAAAACATTCTACATGAAAGTACAAAAATAGTCATAAAACGACGAGGTTACTATCATTTAGACTCCATTATTCATTCATGGACCGAAATGCCAACCCGATAATTGCCAACAAAATAACTCGCAAAAGAATTAAAACAAGGCAATTATGCGTATTTCAAACAAAAAAAGGCAAGAGAGCTCAAACCCGAAAATTTGACCATCTCTTGCCCTGTTTGTTTTCAATATACAACTTAGAAACTGCGTTTCAAAGTAATCATTTTGATAGCGGTTACCGCAGCCTCATCGCCTTTATTCCCATACCGTCCTCCGGCACGATCGGTGGCTTGTTCCATGGTGTCGGTGGTAAGCAACCCAAAAATAACAGGTACCAGCTGTGTTGCATTCAGGTACGAGATACCTTGTGTAACCCCCTGGCACACATAATCGAAATGAGGCGTATCGCCACGCACTACAGAGCCCAGGGCAATAACAGCGTCAACATGAGCATGATCGGCCAAACATTTTGCCCCGTAAACCAATTCAAAACTTCCGGGAACATACTGAACAACAATCTGATCGGGATTAGCTCCCTGCTTTTGCAAAGTTTGCAAAACGCCATTCAACAGCCCCTCGGTAACATCCGGATTCCATTCCGACACAACCACTCCAAAACGCATATCGCTGGCAGATGGAAGCTGATCGCTTTCGTAGTCGGACAAATTGTGACTTGCAGTTGACATAAAATTGATTGAATTAAGAGATAAAAAAACTGCTTCAACACACGTGAAGCAGTCTCATTGTAGTGTGCAATACACTATTTATTATTTTACCAAAGCTTGTGCACGGCCAATATAACGTTCCATGTCAGCAGCTTCCTGACTTCTGACATATTCGTCTTTTATTTTGGTGTACAGTTCAATTGCTTTTTTATAATCGCCACGGCTTTCGTAAGCGATCGCTGCTTTTTTCAGATAAATGGGGCTGATCATTTCGTTATCCACATCGGCGGCCTTCAAGAAGTATTTGATTCCCTCTTCAACCTGACCCAGTTCAACATAGCTATCACCAATCAGACCTGTAATTGACGGAGCGATATTCAAATCTTTTCCGCTAAATTTCTTGAGATATTTGATTGCGTTGTTGTAATCCTTCAGTTTATAGTAACAAACACCGGCATATGCATTGGCAAGATTAGCCGATTTGGTCATACCGTATTCATCAACCACCCCTTTGAACCCGATACAGTTTTCTGTACCGTCGCCATTGAGAGCAACCTGAAACGAATCGACTGCAAAAAAGTTCTGGCACACAGCCAACTTGGTTTCTGCTTTAGTCTCTTTCGGAACAAGATACCAATTGCGGAAAGCCAAAATAGCCAACACAATCAGGACAACGATGCCCACTCCGTATAAGATTTGTTTTTGATATTTTTCGATAAAAGCCTCTGATTGACTCAACACGTTCTCAACGGTTTTCAGATTATCAGGTTCTTGAGCTTCTTTGTTTGTAGCCATAAAGCATGGAATATTTAGAAATGAAAAAACTATTTGGAGCGCAAAAATACACAATTATCGGCAATATTTAAAAAGTTCTTGTTTTTTTTCATTCCTGCTTCAAATAAAATAGGCTGTCCGCCGCAAAATAAGGAAGCCATTTTCGTCGAAAAACTGATGCCCGCAGAAATATTTTTAGCGTAGCAACTTGTCTCTTTTGAAGCAATTTGCCTTCATTCACATTTTGTTTTTTTTACATACGCCAGCGTGCGGACATTGTCACAACAAATAATTATTAATTCATAACATAGATAAACTGTCAATTCTTATTAATATAAATCAACGGAACAGATCGAAAATAAATATACTATATAACTATACTAGTGCATTTTATGAACGTTATGATCGAAGTAGAAATAGAGATGCGGAAGAAGAGATTCGTTATTATAAATGCCATTTTATGCAACAATATTATTTAACTTATGTAATGTGTATACTCGCATTGCAGAGTGAATTAAATATATGTATATTTGTTTTGTAGTGTAGACTAGAAGCGACAAATAGACAAAAAAAGAACAATTATCCAGAAGTACTCACTGGGGTTCTGTAATATTCTGAATTTTTAGACACACAACAAATTGAACAACAAATAGATGCATATTTTAGATTGGGCATTATTCGCTAAAACAACGAAAATTAGACCAATATAAATCTCTCGGTTTGAGTTCAATTTGTAGGATTAGAGGAATGTACTCATATACAAAAATTAGCCTTCAATTCGCTTTTTACACACAAACAAGCCTTCGGGCTTCCTTCAAATAATCTAAAGAGAAAGTTCCTGATCTTTTTTAAAGAATTAGGTTTTTGTGTTCTGACTATAGAATCCAAAGATCTCAAATGAATGCAATCTGAACACGCAGATTTGTTACTGGTATCGTTTTCTTTTTTACCGAAAAACGAAGCAGGAACACATCTACTGATTCATTATATACAACTATATATCATGCAGTTGCAAAAATAATTTATTTTTCGTCTAATATAAAACGCAAAAAGAGTTGTTTTATTGTTGCTGCCGCTTATTGGGGCATAAAAAAGAGATCATTATGACTTAATGCATTTATGTACATTTTATGAGACTTTACATTTTGTTATGTTTATTTTTTCTGCTCCCAAAAGGAGTGGTAGGGCAAGAAGCTATTACTGGATCTGGCGGCGATATCCAGAGCTCTAACGGCAGTAGCATCAGTTACTCGTTAGGACAAGTGGCTTATGCAACTATTTCCAATACCCAGAAGTCATTTGCCGAAGGCGTGCAACAAACGTATACGTTAAAAGTGACCCCTGTGAACCCGGGAGGAGAAACGGAAGGCACCTCCATTGATTGCATCGTTTATCCGAACCCGACATCGAACAACGTAACCATAAACATCAAAAACGCAGATCCATCTGCATTTAACTACCTCTTATATACATCGAATAGACGATTGATTAAACAAGGCAACATACAGGCCAGCAGCACCCTAATATCTATGGTTGATCTGCCCTCCGGAGCTTACCTATTGACAATTAGGAACTCCAAGAGAAATATAATGCGCATTTTTAAAATTATTAAGGATAACACGCTACAATGAAACATTTGCTACATTTGCTAATTACCCTGTTCATTACATCATCTTTGAGTGCACAAGCACCTCAAAGGATGACCTATCAAGCTGTTATGAGGGATGCCACTTCCACTTTGATCCAGAATAAAAGCGTGGGCATCCGGATCAGCATATTGCAGGGAACACCAACAGGCAACTCTGTGTACGCTGAAACTCATACTGCGTCGACAAATGCAAACGGTTTGGTCTCTCTTGAAGTTGGCGGAGGTTCTGCTCAGTCAGCGTCTTTTAGCTCTATTGATTGGTCGAAAGGTCCTTATTTTATCAAAACGGAAGTCGATCCTACCGGTGGCAGCAGCTATACTATCTCAGGTTCGAGCCAGTTACTGAGCGTACCTTATGCCTTATATGCTGCAACCAGCGGATCTGGAAGCTCTTCATCTGCAACCACTGTAGTAGATAACCTGACATCATCCTCAACCACATCGGCTTTGTCTGCCAATCAGGGAAAAGTCCTGAAAGAGCTCATTGATGCCACTAAAACAAGTCCCGGTAGTAGTTCGTCCAGCCTTACGGGTGATGTCAGCTCTACCGGAGCAACCACCAAGTTAGACAAAATTCAGGGGAACATCCTGATGGCAACCACACCTCTGCCTGGTCAGGCATTGCGATTCAATGGCCTTTACTGGGGGCCTACAACTGAGACATTTACAGGTGACGTTACTGGGACTTATGCTGCAAATAAAGTTACCCAGATACAAAATATTCCGATTGCTCCCACTGCTCCGGCAAACGGACAATCGCTCAAATACAATGGAGCATCATGGATACCGGAGTATCCATACGCCTATAATGTGCAACTAATGCCACAAATTCCCGGCCTTTATGCGGCAACCGTACAAGATGCGCTTTATCAACTCAAACAACAGATCGTAGGAGCCACATCGATTGCTCACGACGGAACGATGTCCGGATCGGGAATCACAGGCTCTCCTCTCGGATTGTCGGATGGAGCCGTAACTACATCTAAACTTGCCGATAAGTCGGTTAATATGTCGAAACTTATAGACATTGCGCCCAACACACTAATTGGACGCTCTACAAGTGGCAGCGGTAGTCCTGAAACAATAACAATCGGTTCGGGGTTAGCACTCAACGGAGGTGTACTCTCCGCAGCAGCAAGTGGAAATGGGACTATTACCGGTATAACGGCTGGCCCCGGATTGACCGGAGGAGGAACATCCGGAAATATCAATATTGGACTGGATGTCAATTCTTTAAAATCATCATTACTTCTTAGTAATGTAGATAACACCAGCGATAAACTAAAGCCCATCAGCGATGCAACTAAAACCGCATTAGACCTTAAAGAGGACAAAGCAAACAAAAGTACCGACGGAACATTAATATCCAACTCCGATACAAAATACCCGACCGAACAAGCTGTAAAAACTTACGTGGACAGCAAAACTGTTATCCACGATACATCTTTAAGTGGTTCCGGCATATCAGGAGATCCGCTTCTGATTACGAATCAAGCCATAACGCCAGCCAAAATGGCGAATATGAGCAACAACTCTATTATCGGACGTTTCAGTCCAGGAAGCGGATCACCAGAGTATATCTCAATCGGAACGGGTCTCTCTCTGTCGGGAGGTTCTTTATCAGCAAGCGGGGTTACCAACATCAATGCACTTCCCCCACTTATCACTGCTGGTACAACCGGAACCGGAACCGTAACAATAGCTATGGCCACTATTGACAACAACACCATTCTGGGTAACAATACCGGCGGGAAAGCGGTTCCTTCTGCCATTTCCGCGTCTTTATTGAAATCGATGATTGGCATTACGAAAGCTGATATCGGACTGGGGAATGTGGAAAATATAAAAGTGCCAATACCCGGAGGTAGCGATGCAAATAAAGTACTTACGGTTAATGCCTCTGGGGTACCAGTATGGTTGGCTCCAAGTGGAGGAAGTGGCAGTGGAGATATGCTTGCTTCCACGTATGACCCAGCAGGTATTGCTACCCAAGTAGTGGGACTTACTTCAGCCCAAACCTTGATCAACAAAACCATTGCTGCCGGATCAAACACTATTACGGGATTAACCAATGCAAATCTTTCTGGTTCTGCAGGGATTATAGATGACAATTTAGCAACGATCTCAACCGCCGGTAAGGTTGCCAACTCGGCTACGACTGCAACTACCAGTTCGGATCCTAATACCATTGTATTACGTGATGGTTCAGGAAATATTCCTGGAACGATAGCTTCATCCGCTAATTTCACCGGATCGTTGGCTGGAGATGTTACCGGAACGCAAGCAGCTACAGTCATTGCGGCAAATGCTGTAACCGATTCAAAAATCGCATCAGGTATTACTGGTTCCAAAATAACAGGGCCATTACCCAATGCTACCAGTATCAATGGAGTGGAAATTACTCCTGCAGGTACCGGATTTTCACTTAAAGGAGGAACTACGACCTCAAAAACATTAATCGTTACTGATAATGCCACAGTATCGGGCACAAACACCGGTGATCAAATCCTAACTGTTTCAAGCGGTAAATTAAATCTTACAGGCTCCCCGGTGAGCAGTGTTGATGTAGTTACCAGTTTAACTGCCGGAAGCGGATTGTCGGGAATCGGTACCACTGGAGATATAACTCTCAACCTCGCAGAAAATGGGATCACAGCGGTCAATCTGAAAGGAGCCGATGGCAATAAGCTCGATGTTGGTGCCTCAGGAAGAGTGTTAGCTGCAGATGGACTCGGAAAATTCAAATGGATCGATCTTTCCGGAAGTATATCGGTTGACGTGTCAAAAATTAGTCTTGCTTCGAATATGTTGTTAACAGGTGGGAGTGATGGCATCGCCACAGCAATAAATAGGAACCAAATTCTTTTGAGTGAGTTAGGAGAGCCAAGCGTTGCAGTTAAGATGGGAAGCCAAAAGATTACCAACCTTAAAGATCCGGATGATCCGCAAGATGCTGCCACAAAAAAATATGTAGATGACCATTTCCCCTCTTCTCTAATAGGAGCCGTGATATACAAAGGCACTTATGATGCTCAGGCCGGATTAATTGTTTCCAATAGCAAAGCTTTACCGGCAGCCAGTGCTGATGTTACTAATGGTAATCTTGGACATTATTATGTGGTAACGACAGCCGGATCTCCTGCCAATATAGGTAGTCTAAACGTAGGCGACTGGGTTATATCGGACGGAACAAACTGGAGCAAAGTGGCCAACGGGACTATATCGTACACCACAGATCAGGTTCCCGAAACAGCCACTCCTACCAATAAGTATTTTACAGATGCAAGAGTTGCTGCAAACGCAACCGTACAGGGAAAAGAAGATAAAATCAATAGAAAACCTGATTTGTCAACAAACTCTGATGACTATTATCCTAGTGTAAAAGCAGTAAAGGCTTATGTAGATGCAAAAGTTCCTGATGCAAGTTCTTCACCAGCCCAAAGTGTATTAACACTCAATAGCTCTGGACAACCGGTATGGCAAACTCCTACAACGACAACCAATGTTGCAGTTACTACTGGATCAGCAACACAATTGTATCCAACTTTTGTATCATCAACAACGCCGAGTAGCAGTATACCGCTCAATACATCATCATCGTCTCTTTATTATACTCCGTCATCAGAGACTTTAACCGCTAAAAATTTTTCCGGAAATGGAAGTTTATTAACCAATCTCAACGCAACCAATCTAACATCAGGGACGATTCCGAGTGCACGATACGGCAACGGCTCTATTCCTATTGCAGCATTAATATACCCAACCCCTCTTGATGGGACTAAATATCTTGCTGGAGATGGTACATGGAAAGCTGGTGGAGGTGCTACTAACTTGACTTATACGGCATCCTCAACTACCGGAACACTTAGCTCCAGCACAGGAACAGGAACTACGATTCCCGTGGTGGTGCCTTCAACCACAACTCCTGTAGTAACGCAAGGAACTTCAGGGCTGATGATACCTAATGATAAAGCAAAACTGAATACACTTCCCTCTGTTACCAATGCGGCTGCATCAACAAATAACTTCGTGCTTACCTCCAACAACGATGGAACAGCCACGTGGAAAGCGCCAAGCGCCTCGGGTATATCGACCGCCAGCAATGGTCTGACTGTAACCACCAACGATGTTGCATTGGGAGGAACATTAACAAAAAACACGACTGTCGATCAGGGTGCCAACACCCTAACCATTAACTCTGTCAATGCAAGAACCGTAATTAACGGTAATTTTGAATTAAGTGGTGGACGCTTATATGCTCGTGTTCCCCGATTACATCCTACATCTTCATCTGGAATAACATGGCAAGATGATGATGTCCAGATTGTAATTGGAGCCTCACCACTAACTTTTAGTGGCACCATTAATTTTCCAGATGCGACTCTTCCAATTAATAAAAATCGATTAATTTGTATTACAAACGTATCCGGATCACCAAGAACCATTGCGGATACAGCAGGTGGATCAACTGGTATCTATAATAACGAGCAATTCACACAATTGGCAGCTAATAGCGTCACGTGGTTTATCTGTGACGGAACATCCTGGAGACGATATGCTGGTCGCTAATATGTCATAATTAACGAGTAGAACAGATTATGAAAAAATTAATAATTTCACTTGCATTAATAGTTTTGAGCATACACTTCAATTGTTACGCTCAAATACTATCGAATCAGTCAATTGCAACTGGCATCGCAGATGAAAATCCATTTCTTGATGTTTCAACCAATTTCAATGATATAAATGATAATAGAGGTAAAGGACTTTTATTCCCCCAAACTGATCTAACTAAATTTACATTTAAAACAACATCATTTGACGGAGTTCAGTTTCCAAGTGCCTTTGATGGCATGATTGTATTTAACATTGGTAATGGTAACACATTATCCGGACAAGGAATAGTGACTGCCGTTTCGAGAGGTTTTTACTATTTTAGTAATCCCACAGCAAACATGAATAATCAGGAAATAACTCAAGGCCAATGGATTCGGCTTACCAATCAAAATGATATAAAAACTCCAAGCGGATCCGGCCTTCCACCGACGGCCAGTCCCGGTGATGTATATTACAATACAGACGATAATAATTTATATTATTATAAAGACACAAAGTGGGTACTTGTAACTACTCCCCCAAGCGGAACCACTTTACCTGACAAAACAGACGCTAAAGTTGGTGATGTGTACTATGTTACAAATGCAGATCCGGCACAATATGTATTAAAGATTTTTAATGGCACGGATTGGGTTCCGGTTGGTGTCACGTTGGATGCTACCGGAGAAAATTATCTTTCGCTAACCGGGCAGACACTGAAGGCACTACCCATCAATCTGGCGGGAAGCAATGTAACTGGAGCTCTTCCTGCCACAAAAGTAAGTTTATCAACCATTTCTGGAATTACTGGCAGTAACGTGCAAGCTGCACTCTCTGATGTTGGTAGCAAACTCACACAAAATACTACTGATATTGCGAAGAAGTTGGATGCCAATGCTGCTATAACGGCCAATAGTACCTATTCGATCGTTAAATACGATGCAAAAGGATTAGTAACTGATGGAACGGTACCCACGACTGACAATGTCAGTGATGCGGCCTCCACAACCCGGAAATATGTTACACCTACTCAATTAACCGTATTAAACAATACTTCGGGCACCAACACCGGAGACCAAACTTTAAGTGTTTCCAGCGGACAACTAAACTTGTCAGGATCTCCTAGTGTAAATGTTGTGACCAGCTTAACGGCAGGAGCTGGATTGTCGGGAACCGGCACTACCGGAAATATCACCCTGAATCTAGCAACTAATGCCGTAGGAGCCACCAATCTTCAGGGAAGCAGTGGAGCTGCTCTTGACAACGGAACGGCCGGATATATACTTAAATCTAACGGGAATGGGACTTTTTCCTGGTTAGATATTTCTTCTGGCGTATCAGCAGATCCATCCAGTCTTTCGTTAGGAAATGGCCAGTTTTTTAGAGGTAATACGTCAGGAAAAGCAGAAGCAACAGATAAAACTGCAATTGCTTTAAGTGGATTCGGACCTGCCGAAACTGATATAAACATGGGAGGATATAACATCAACAATCTGAAAGATCCCACCCTAGCACAGCAGGCTGCCACAAAAAATTATGTTGACACTCATGTTCCGGCATCCCTTGTTGGTGCTGTAGTCTATAAAGGAACCTATAATGCTTCTACCGAAGAAGTCGGCTCTGGACCCACGAATTTGCCCAATGCTACCAGTAGTTTAGGTCACTATTATGTTGTTAATACAGCAGGATCGAAACCATTTACACTGAACGTAGGAGATTGGATTATATCTGACGGAACAACCTGGAGTAGAGTAGCTAACGGAACAGTTTCTTACACTACAGATTTAATCCCTGAAGGAACAAACAATCTATACTATACTAAAGATAGAGTAAATGCACTCATAGCGGATGCTAAGAAAGAAGATATTTCGAACAAAAGTACAGACACAAACTTTAACACGGCAAACAACACTTATTATCCAACTACACTAGCAGTAAAAACATACGTTGACAACAAAGTGCCGTCAACCACATCGGTAGCTGATGATTATGTACTGACGGTTATCGGTGGATTACCTATCTGGAAAGCTGCATCGGGTGGCGGAGTTGTCAATTCCCTTAGCTTTGACAATACAGCAAATAACGGTGTGACCGGATCTGTAAATGTTTCCGATCCGACAAAGCCGATACTGAAACTTACATTAGGAGATCTCAAAGCTACGTCACTTACAGCAGGAACTATCAACGGATCGACGATTGGATCGAGTGCCACAATCGCAGCAGGTTCTACCTTATCGGGCTCTAATACAGGAGATCAAACAATTTCGTTTACTGCGAGTGGGGATGTTACCTCTCCAACTGCATCCAGCAAAACATCATTAGCTCCCACATTCACTATAACAGACAAAGCTATTACACCGGCCAAATTAAATATAGCCGCAAATCCAGTTCCCGTCAGTGGATCATCTGTACTGACGTATAGCTCCGCAACCGGTTTTGTATGGAGTACCCCCTCTACCTACTCATTGCCTACCGCAGGTGTAGGATCTACAGGCACTTTAGGAGGTATAAAGGTAGGCACTGGGCTTACTATTGATGGTGGCACTAGTGTTTTATCGACTACGAATAATGGAACTGTTACCTCCGTTTCTGTGACTCCAAGTGCAGGCATTTCGGGTACTGTGGATAACGCAACATCAACTCCGGCTATTAAACTGTCGTTAGGAGCTATTACTCCAACATCGATAGTAGCAACTGGAGATATAACCGGAACAAATTTATCTGGTACCAATACAGGAGATCAGGGTATCACTATTACTGGAAGTGATATAACCGGTACGCCAAATTCAACAACAAAAACAACAAGCATTGGACTATCTATTAATAACAATGTTATTACTCCAGCTAAACTTAGTGCGACCAATTCTCCAACAACGACAGGGATGGTGCCTTCTTATGATAATACATCCGGAAAATTTACGTGGAATTCGCCTACTATGTATACATTATCCCCTGCAACTGCTAGCAGCTTAGGTGGTGTAATGGTAGGATCCGGACTGACAATTGATGGAACTGGTCTCCTCAAAGGCGTGACTAACATAACTTATACTCAATCAACCGGGACTCTTGTAAGTAGCGCAGGAACGGGCTTTACTTTCCCAATAGGTTCTACCTCCGTTCCCAGTTTAATGCTTGCTGCAGACAAAACCAAATTGGATAACCTTTCTACTCTCCTTGCCGCAAAACAGGATGTTAACAACTTGTCTACCAAACTCAGTTTTCCTGATGATGCAACTTCCGATAGTAAATATCCATCGGTACTAGCAATCAAAAGCTACGTAGATGACAAAATACCTGTAACAGGTATAGGAGATATGCTACTAGCCGGAACACAAGATGTAACTGGGACAAAAACATTTAATAACTCTGCATTTGCTATGAGAGGTCCTTCTGGAGTTACCACCATTGCAGCGTCAGCAACAGCCGCAAACACAATTACACTCCCTTCTGTATCGGGGACTCTTGCTCTGAAAAATTTAGGGTTAGATCAGTTTGCATCCACCTCTTCGGCTCAACTTGCCAGCGTTATTTCGGACAAAGAGGGTAGTGGCAAATTGGTGTTTGGTACTTCTCCAACGCTCACTACACCAACTTTCTCAGCCGCAGCCGGAACTGCGCCTTTTACCGTCACTTCAGCCACCCCGGTCGCCGGCTTGAGTATCGGGGGCAATGCGGCTACGGCAACGACGGCGACTAATGCCACAAAAGCGGCTATAACGGACAACACATCATTAAACAATACTGTATACCCAACATGGGTATCAACAACCTCTGGGTACCAGGGATTGAATACATCTTCTAGTAATCTTACATTTAATCCTTCAACCGGAACGTTAACTGCTTCTTATTTTAGTGGTAGTGGTACCAAATTAACAAACAATACGGTTCCCATTGCAGCATTAGTAGGCTATCCAGGAACCGCCACTACTTATCTCGCCGGAAATGGATCCTGGCTAACAATGCCTGCCGGAAGTGGAACAATTACCTCTGTGGCTCCCGTTCCCGCTGACGGATTAACGGTTAACGGATCGACAAGTGCTGCTACAGGTTCAGGTGCAATCACTTTAGGTATTAGTAATGCCGGAATTGCATTTAACAAATTAGCAACTATTACCTCCGGCTCACTGCTGGGTAACAATGGTTCCGGAAATGCTGCATTAACGGCAGATCAAGCTAAGGCTCTGCTTTCTTTGAATAATGTCAAAAATGTAGATCAAACAAATGCGGATAATATAACCACAGGGAAAATTGCAACCGCCCGATTGGGATCAGGCACTGCTGATGGCACTACCTACCTGCGGGGTGACGGTATTTGGGCTACAATTACGGCAGGAAGTGATCCTGCTCTTAAATACTACTCCTCTGCTACCGATGGAAAACTCCAGGCCGGTAGTAGCTCTACATTGGCTACGATCCCCGCCGCCACACCTATTGCAGGAAACACTGCAGGGCTAATGATTCCTGCTGATAAAACGAAGCTAAATAATCTTCCTGATGTCGACATTACCAATGCCCCTGTAAGTGGACAGGTGCTAACAGCAACTTCGGCTACTGCTGCCACATGGAAAACTCCTACCGGGGGAAGCGGAAGTAGCCTTGAAATATATAAATTATCCTCCTCTGCATCTGGTGCTGCTTATTCTGTTGTTGTTAAAAGCAGCGGGACTCATATAACAATGGCATATGGAACTAATATCTATGGAATGACTGGCGTTAATGGGTTTATCATAACAATTCCTTCTGGAACTGTTTTAGAAACAATAGAGCTATCAATAACAGAAACTAACACTTTAACGAATTTGGCAAATGGACTAACAACAGGAACTATGATAGGCCTCCAAATTGTAGACATGAATAAAAATTGCAATACTTCTACCGCAGATTTATTTCTTCCTTCTTTTGATTTCATTGCTCTTGGGGGAACAGTTAACAATCTAATAGGGTATTATAATCATTTATCAGGAGCAAAAGACTTAAGTCTACAAATATGGCAAGTTGACCAAGGCACGGTAACATATTCGCTAATGTCTAGCTCTTTAGATAGTAGTTTGAAAAATAAATCTGGTTTTTCTTTAAAACTTAAATACTAATTAATATGAATAGAAGAAAACTATTGATCTTGTCGATTGTTTTGTTCTTTCTGGGAATAATCAGTCATTCTCAGACAATTAAACAACTAAATGGAATTTTCAATATATCTACGGCTAAAGACTTAGGTGGCTCATACCAAATAGTCGGAACCTTTAGTGATCCCAGCAATACTTTCACGGCATCGAATATAGTGACAGGAGATCAGATCATCGATAAATATAGTAATGCTTTTACTATAACTAATATAACCTCTATCACTGGAAGTTCTGTCAGCGTCATTGCGACAGCCCTCAATAGTCAAGCACCATACATTGGAGAAGGAATTATTTACAGACCTACAACAAATGGATATCCTCTACTTGCTCAAAATACACCTTCAGCCATACTAAATACAGTTGTCAATACTTCGGCTGTTTCTATCACAAGCGATTTACCTAAGTTCCAATATGGAAGCAGCTTACCCATTAACACATATACCATTGGAGCCTTTATTATGAACTCAACTGATGGTAATTTTTATCAATTAACATCTTCTGGATGGATACAGCAAACTCCATCTGTTACTTCTTCATTTGCAATGGATCCGACATCAGTTGCTGTTGCTGCATCCGGAACGATTTTATATCTTAGACGGTCAGGAGCATACTATATTTCTGATGGAACTCAATGGAATGTTATCACCAAAGTTACCTCTTTACCAACAATTCCCAATTTTGGAGATGTGTATTACGTAACAGGAGAAAATACTCTTTACATGTGTGTTGATGATGGTACCGGCAATACTAAATGGATGCCTATCAGTAATTCCGGTATCTCTTCGGGAGGCTCCAGTGATTTTCCAGGAAACCCCAAACCGGGAAACCTCTATTTTAATGCCGATAATAATACCCTTTATCTCTACGACAATACCAATACCTGGGTGGAAATATCGACCAACGGATCAACTCCGGTGGATTTAAGCAACCCCGACCCTTCGCTCACCACCATCAAAGAGGGTCGCCTGTTTTACAACTCTTCGGAGCGCCAGCTCTATGTATTTAACGGCACGGCTTGGATTCCGGTCGGCAATGCGCTGCCGCACACACAGATTTATGTAGGCAATAGTTCTAATATTGCGACTCCCGTACCCCTGTCGGGTGATGCCACCATTACCGATGCCGGAGTACTTACCATCAGCGATAAAGCCGTGAAGGATGCCAAGTTGGATAAAGCCAATATTCCGCTTAGCGGTTTTGGCTACCCGACTGCCAACGTCAATATGGGAGACGGCACCACCAACTACCGCATTTCGAACCTGCTTACCCCCTCCGCCCCGCAGGATGCTGCCACCCGAGGATATGTCGATAATCTTTTTTCCAACCCCAGCTCTATTCTTTCGTTAACATACAACAACCTTTTTGTGGGTAATGCCCTTAACAAAGCAGTTGCTACGCCCAAATCGAATATCGCGTTAAGCGGATTCGGACTACCCACCGCCAATATCTCTATGAATGGCAAGTTACTAACCAATGTGGGATCTCCTTCGGCTGGAACCGATGCGGTTAACAAGGATTATGTAGACAACAAAACTGTCGACCCAATAGATATAAATCTGAGCTATAACATGCTGTTGCAAGGAAATGCTATGGATCAGGCCGGTATGGTAGAAAAGAAAGATATTCCCTTCAGTGATTTCGGAGCTGCGACAAAAAATGTAGCGATGGGTGATGCGACTAAACAATATAATATTACATATCTGGCCGAGCCGACAGCCGCACAGGATGCCGCCACCAAAAACTATGTGGATACCAAAGTGGTCGACCCTGCAAATATTACCCTGACCTCGGGATACTTGTTTGTAGGAAACAGTTCGGGTCGAGCAGTAGCTACGGTGAAGAGTGATATTCCTCTCAGTGGGTTTGGAGCCGCAAAGGCCGATATATTGATGGGTAACTACAAAATAACTGGCTTGGGAGCTCCAGCCGCCGATGCCGATGCCACTACAAAAAAATATGTAGACGATCTGTTTCTCACACCTTCCAATATTCTGGCACTACCAGCCGGAAATCTATTTGTCGGTAGTTCATTGGGGAAAGCCACTCCAACAGTAAAAAGTTCGATTCCCATTAGCGGGTTTGGCAAAGCTACCGACAATATCTACATCGGGGATGGTTCTACGAACTATAACATCAGCAATTTGGCTGATCCCTTAAGTGCGCAGGATGCTGCTACTAAAAATTACGTGGATACAAAAATAGCCAACCCCAGTTCCATCACGCTGGCCACTGACTACATACTGGTAGGTAATGCTACCAATCGTGCCGAAGCAATTGCCAAAGGGAGCGTATCCCTAAGTGATTTTGGGGCTCCCACCACCACGTTGAACCTGTTCAATCACAAAATCACAAACCTTACCGATCCGTCAGCCGATCAGGATGCTGCTACGAAAAAATATGTAGATGGAAAAGCGGGGACAATCACTACGGGACCCAATCCACCATCATCTCCTTCGTCAGGAACGACATACTACAATACCACTGAAAAGACCTTTTATGTCTATGATGGTACAGGTTGGGTGCCGGTCAATAACATTCTACCAACCGGTCAATTTTACATTGGCGATGCCAATGGAAAAGCTTCTGCTATCGCTAAAAATTTGATTCCATTAAGTGGCTTTGCTCCGGCAGCTACCGATATAAATGTGGGAAGTCAGAAGCTGATCAATGTGGCTACACCTGCTGCGGAACAAGATGCTGCTACTAAAAAATATGTAGACGACCTTGTCGCTGGAGCAAGTTCGGTGTTGCTACTACCTAAAGATAATATGCTGATTGGAGATGTAAACGGGAAAGCAATTGCGAAGCCCAAAAGTTCACTTTCCATCAGCGGGTTTGGTGATGCCGAAGCTAATCTTTCAATGGGGACAGGATCGAACAATTACAGAATCACCAACCTAAAGGAACCTGGCGGAGATTTAGATGCCGCTAATAAAAAATATGTGGACGACAAAGTAGGAACTGGAATCACCATCACACAACCAACAAACCCACAACCCGGCGCTACCTACTACGACACCACGGCAAAAATTTTCTACGTGTATGACGGTGGAAAATGGACGGCTATCGTAAATAATGAACTCCCGAAAGATAATTTCCTTGTAGGCGATGCCAATGGGAAAGCTGCGCCGATAGCTAAAAGTGCAATCCCATTAAGCGGATTCGCAGCGGCAACAACCGATGTGGCGTTGGGAGGAGTCAAACTGACCGGGGTAGCTGCCCCGGGAGCCGATGCCGATGCTGCCAATAAAAAATATGTAGACGACCTTATCGCCGGAGCAAATTCTTTGCTAACCCTGAACGAAGGAAGTATATTTGTTGGAGATAATAATAATAAAGCGGTAGCAACTGCAAAAGCAGACATTGCCTTAAGCGATTTTGGAAAACCTGTAGTAGATGTTGATTTTGGAGGAAAAAAAATTACGAATCTGGCAACCCCGGGTGCTGATACTGATGCCGCAAATAAAAAATATGTAGACGATAAGGCTGGAACTTCAATCACCATCACACAACCGACAAACCCACAACCCGGCGCTACCTATTACGATACCACGACAAAAACTTTCTACGTGTATGACGGTGGTAAATGGACGGCGATCGTAAATAATGACCTCCCAAAAGATAATTTCCTTGTAGGCGATGCCAATGGAAAAGCTGCACCGATAGCTAAAACTGCAATCCCATTAAGCGGATTCGGAGTGGCAACAACCGATGTGGCGCTGGGAGGAGTCAAACTGACCGGGGTAGCTGCACCCGGAGCCGATGCCGATGCTACCAATAAAAAATATGTAGATGACCTTGTCGCTGGAGCAAGTTCGGTATTGCTACTGCCCAAAGACAACTTGTTGATTGGAGATGATAATGGGAAGGCTGTTGCAAAACCCAAAAGTTCAATTTCCATCAGCGGGTTTGGAGATGCCGAAGCTAATCTTTCAATGGGTACAGGATCGAACAATTACAGAATCACCAACCTAAAGGAACCTGGAGGAGACTTGGATGCCGCAAATAAAAAATATGTGGATGACAAGGTGAGTACTCCAACAACGGAACCAACCAACCCCAAGACCGGCGACACATACTATAATACAACAGAAAAAACATTCTACATTTATGATGGCACAAAATGGGTGCCCGCGGGTGATAATTTAGGAAACCATAAGGCGTCCCAAAATTTACTACTGTCGACTTTCGCTATCAATAACGATGGACAAGATGGAAAAGGCCTTACCTTTGAATCTTCCGGGAATGCAACCTTTGCTCAGGATGTAACTGTAAAAGGAAACTTTTACACTCCTTCCGATCAACGGTTAAAAACCAAGATTGAAACACTGAGCAAAGCATTGCAAGCCATAGATCAACTGCGCGGAGTTCGTTTCGAATACAAAGATCAGAAGAGATATGCCAAGGGTCCCAAAATAGGGGTTATCGCACAAGAACTGCAAAAGGTATTCCCGGAAATGGTAACAAAGGGAACCGATGGTTACCTCAAGGTAGATTATACGCAGTTGACGGCAGTTCTGATTCAAGCCGTAAAAGAACAACAACTACAAATCAACGAACTGAATAGCAGACTGAATAGACAACAAGAACAGATTAATGCTATTCTGAAGAAACTGGACAAATAAAGGGCTTTAATTTTGCTGAAAAGATTTCACTACATAGCGCCGCTCCTCATTGTACTACTGCTTAGCGTAGTTACTACAGCTTATGGACAAAATTATTTTCGGATTGTCGAAGGGATTCCTCACCTTCCGGTAATCGAACCGTCGGCTATCGCGACTCCCGAACTCGGTATGTTGACATACAGCAACACCGAATCCAAACCTTTTATTTTTACAGGAACTGGGTGGGAAACACTTTGTACCAACAATATTTCAGCAGTCACATCACAAGATTTTTTTGTGGTGAAAAATGGGATTCCTTATCTTCCTTCACTTACCGGTGCACCTCTCAATCCTCTATCCGGCTCTGTCTACTATTCCACAATAGACAAGTCCGTGATGATCTACAACGGATCAAGCTGGATAAAAATGACGGAGTTGTTGCTTGGAAGTATTGCCGATAATAGTGGTTTTACATCCGGAACTTCGGTCAAAACCTATAAATTACCTGTCATCAACACCAATCCGACTCCAACCGGGTTAGTCGCAGGCGCTCTTTACATCAATTCAAGTTCAAAAACGGTAAAATACTACGATGGATCCAAATGGAACGATATAATGTGTCGCCCTATTGTTGTTACTGCATCCATTTCCAATAATACATCAGGCTATAGTGCTACAAGCGGAGGAAACGTTATTACCAACGGAAGTTCTAACGTATGGCTCACCGGGGTCTGTTGGAGTCCTAATGCCAATCCGGATACTGTGCTCACATCCAAAACACGCCAACCGGCATCTGGTTTAGGCGTCGGCCCGTTTGCCAGTACTCTCAACGGCTTATTGCCAAACACTACTTATCACGTACGGGCATATGCCGTAAACTCACAAGAGGTTGCTTATGGGAACGATGTCACTTTCACTACCCCTCTGGCAATACCAGCCATCATTACACTTGATGCAAAGAATATAACCAGCATATCGGCTGAAAGTGGCGGTGACATAACCGCTGACGGAGGAACATCGGTCACCCAACGCGGTATCATCTGGAGCGTTACGGGAGATCCGTCAAACGACCCGTCAAATATTCGTACGGATGACGGATCGGGCGTCGGACAATATCCCAGCACACTTGACGGTTTATTAGGAAAGACGACTTACTATATCCGGGCATATGCAGTAAACAGCATCGGAACCGCCTACGGAAATCTCGTGCAATTTACAACACCGGAGCCCGTTGTACCGGTATTGAATCCTTTGGTAACCGTAACGAATATCACTGGGTCAACAGCAGATTGTACCAGCACAATTCAAAACAACGGAGGAGCTCTGGTCACCGAACGAGGTATCTGCTATTCAACAGATCACGTTAATTATACCTACGTACCCTCATCAACAGTTACACCTACCGACATCGGTAAATTCATAACCAACCTGACCAACTTGTCGCAAGGTACTACTTACTACATTAAGGGGTATGCAAAAAACAGTGTAGGTATAGGGTACAGCAGCGAGACGAGCTTTGGAACTCCTTCCCTTGTGCATATTACAACAATCAAACCGACAAATGTCACCGGGTTTACAGCACTAAGCGGTGGTACTATCGATGATACCGGCTATTCTACAATTATATCTCGAGGTATTTGCTGGAGCAGCAATGGTATTCCAACCACCGATTCGACAAAGATTGCCCAACCATTTAGCGGAGACGGAACAGGCAACTTCAATATCTCAATGACGAGCTTAACTCCGGGCGTAAAATATTATGTAAGGGCATATGCGATCAACGCTGCTGGTACAGCCTACGGAAATCTCGATAGTCTTACTACACTCAATTACGCAACCGTACACACGATTAACGCGGCAGCCTTCAACAACAATACAGGCGTCGGTGGAGGTGAAGTTATCTCCGACGGAGGCTCTGAAGTTACGGAACGAGGAGTTTGCTGGAATACGGCGCCAAATCCGACTGTGACTTCGTACCATACCTCTAACGGCACCGGTCTCGGATTGTTCTACAGTACACTCACCGGACTAACTGCCAATGTAACCTATCACATTAGAGCGTATGCACGAAATAGTGTAGGAGTTGCCTATGGAGAGGATATGACCTTTATCATTATCCCCGAGGCGCCCGAAATTATCACATTGCCCATAACCGATATAAACAGCATATCAGCCATCAGCGGTGGAGATATCACCAGCAACGGTGGGGCATCCATCACCAAACGTGGTATTGTCTGGAGTACAAAGGGTGATCCACTCTCCGATCCATCATGTATTACTACCGACGACGGATCGGGTGTGGGAGAATTCCCAAGTACCCTTACCAATTTGCTGGGCAACACCACTTATTATGTCCGGGCTTATGCAGTGAATAGTTATGGTAAGTCATATGGTAACCTATTATCGTTTACTACCCCGGCTCCGGTTCCGCCGGCACTGAATACGGCCGCTATTACCATTTCCAATGTTACATCCAATTCGGCAAAAGGAACAATTACAATTCTCAACAACGGAGGAGCCCCGGTAACGGCTCGTGGTATCTGCTGGAGTACCGATCAGGTTCATTATGTGTACACTCCATCTACTACGCTAACCGGTTCGGATATTGGAACCTTCATTACCGATGTTACAGGTCTAACCTCGGGGGTAACCTACTATGCGAAAGGATATGCATCCAACAGTGCAGGAACATCTTACACCAGCGAAGTAAGCTTCATTACGGCTTCATTGGCTACGATTACCACCACACCAGCGTCAAGTATCACCGGCACGACAGCCGTAAGCGGAGGTTTCATTTCCGATCCTGGAAATACGACCATACAGTCGCGTGGGGTTTGCTGGAGCAAATACGGCATACCAACAACAGATAGTACTCGCACGAACAATGGAGCCGACGTAGGCAATTATAGTAGCGTACTAACCAGTTTAACTCCTGGAATAAAATACTACATACGGGCATATGCCGTTAATATTGCAGGTACTGCTTACGGAAATCTGGATAGCCTGATAACATTAAATTACCCGACCGTAACAACTTCGTCGGCCTCGTCATTTGTGAATAATACGGCAACCGGAGGAGGTAACGTACTTTCCGACGGAGGTACAAAAGTAACAACAAGAGGCGTTTGCTGGGGAACAACAGCAAATCCGACCGTCTATTCTTCGGCTGTTGCTTCTGGATCGGGAACCGGTCTCTACTCGGCCATCATGACTGGTTTGTCCCCGAACGTGACTTACCACATGCGGGCATATGCATATAACAGTGTTGGATATGCTTACGGAGAAGACAAAACCTTTACCATTATACCGGGTGCCCCAACCGTTGTAACATCACCTATTCAGGACGTAACCTGCATGACTGCAGTCGGCGGTGGAAACATCACCGACAATGGAGCCTCCGCTATCACGTCGAGAGGAATACGTGTAAGCACGAAGGGTGATCCGATTGATGATCCGGCCGCCATATTGACAAACGACGGAATCGGTAACGGTATTTTCACCAGCACACTGACAGGCTTGTTAGGAGATACGACATACTACGTACGGGCTTATGCCGTAAACAGCTATGGCACATCGTACGGAGATATTATTCAGTTCGTAACTCCGAATCCGATACCACCGGCATTGAACCCGCCTCTGGTTCGTGTTACCGACGTTACGGCAACTACCGGTATTGGAACCAGCACCGTCATAAACAATGGAGGAGCACCTGTCACCGCACGTGGTATCTGTCTGACTACCGACAAGATAAACTATACATACGTACCGTCGTCCACCCTCAACGTAAACGATTTGGGCGAGTTTACGACCAATATCTCTGGATTGACCCCGGGAGTAACCTATTATGCCAAAGGATATGCAACCAACACGGCCGGAATCGGATATACCAACGAAATAAGCTTTACAACAGCAACGTATGCAGTACTTACAACCATAACGCCGAACAATGTGTCCTATTCGACGGCTCAGAGTGGCGGTATTCTTAGCAGCGATGGTAATTCTACCATCACAGCACGTGGTATTTGCTGGAGTACCAATGTAAACCCAACTGCGGATTTAACGACAAAAACCGTAGAAACATCGAATGTCAATACACTCGGTAATTTCTCAAGCACATTATCGAATCTGACTCCAAATACGAAATATTACGTACGGGCATATGCTGTCAATATTGCTGGTACCGCTTATGGTAACCTCGACAGTTTGACCACAGAGCCGTTGAAACTGGCGACAGTAACCACTCTCAAGCCCAACAATATCAGTTATACGACTGCTCAGAGCGGAGGCACCGTAACAGACAAAGGCAATACGGATATTACAGCAAGAGGTATTTGTTGGAGTTTGGGTAAGAACCCGACAATTGCACTCTCGACAAAGACATCGGAATTGCTTGGTACAGATGGTACCGGATCATTCAACAGCTCTATTGCCGATTTGATCTCAAGTGTAAAATATTATGTGCGGGCTTACGCCGTGAACATGGCAGGAGTAGCATACGGTAACCTTGATAGTTTGATTACTGTATCGCCGTCATCACCTTCGGTAGTAACGGTCAGCGCAAGTTCAATAACCGGTTCGTCCGCAAGTTTGACCGGCGAAGTCGTCGGCGAAGGAGGTTCTGCTGTGACTGAACGTGGCATCTGTTGGAGCACCAGTGCCTATCCGACAACTGCAAATAGCTCCATAAAGAGTGGTCAAGGGTTAGGTTCCTTTACCGTAACTGCTATCAACCTGTTAGGCAGCACGACTTACCACGTACGAGCCTACGGTATCAACAATGCAGGTACCACCTATGGCGATGACCTTACCTTCACCACCGATGGTATAGCAACCATTACCACAAATGCTCCAACCGGTGTTACCAATTCGTCGGCAGTAAGTGGTGGCGCTATCTCTAACGATGGAGGTGACCCCGTTACAACCCGGGGTGTCTGCTGGAGTGTAGCTCCGAATCCAACATTGACCGATAGCTATTCTACTGATGGATCGGGTATCGGTAGTTTCACCAGCAGCATTACAGGGTTGTATGGTAGCACCCGCTATTATGTGCGCGCCTATGCTCTGAACACCGCTGGGGTCGCTTACGGAAACGAGGTGAGCTTCGTAACAGCCTCCTCACTGGTACCAACCGTTATAACAGTTGATGCCTTCAATATTGGATCAACAAACGCCGATATTCGGGGTAATATCACTTCAAACGGAGGTGCCGATATTACAGAGCGTGGCATCTGCTGGGGAGCCAGCCCTTCACCGACTGTCGAAACCAACCGAATTGTCAGTGGTAGCGGTATTGGTTTATTCTCTGCCTCTATTACCGGATTGACCAAACAAACCAAATACTATGCCCGTGCCTATGCTATCAACAGCGTTGGTATCGCTTACGGCAATGATGTAACGTTCACCACAGTAACCCTTCCTACGGTAACAACAGCTGCCGTATCATCCATTACCGGAGCAACAGCTAAAGGCGGAGGTACCATTACCAGCGATGGAGGTGCTCCAGTCTCCACAAGCGGTTTATGCTGGAGTACAACCAATGCTCCGACAATTGCAGATCCGCATACTGCCGGTACGATCGGCATCGGAGACTTTATACATACGATGACCGGACTGTTGGGTAATACCATTTATTATGTGCGTGCCTATGCTATCAACAGTGCCGGGGTGGCCTATGGCGATCCTGTAATGTTCATGACCGGAGCTCCCGAATTACCTACGTTGACCACAGCGAACAGCACCAGTGGCACCGACGGAAAGAGTATCAATTCAGGTGCGAATGTTTCGAGCAATGGTGGGTCTATTATAACCAGCGGAGGCCTCTGTTGGAGCACTGTTCCCGGATTTAGACCCGATACTGTTGTGTACAATAGAAGTAATCTATCGGCATCCGGTAGCTTCTCCTCCGTAATCTCCGGATTATTAAAAGGGACAACCTATTACATCCGGGCATATGTCACCAACGGTATCGGAACTGCTTACGGCAACGAGGTCAGTGTGCCTACTTTTGAGGTTCCCATGGTACTAACAATTGCCCCCAATCCCAGCACGATTACGAATACTTCGGCTGTCAGCGGTGGTTCTGTTCTGGCAAATGGTGGGGTTTCTGTCACTTCGAGTGGTATTTGCTGGAATACGACCTCTTCTCCAACTATTGCAAACGATCATGTGACCAACGATGCCGGTGAAGCTTCCTTCACCAGCAATATGAATAATCTATTAGGGAATACCACCTATTACGTGAGGGCATATGCCGTCAATAGTGTTGGCATTGCGTATGGTAACGAAATAAGTTTCACCACCAAACCACCGACATTAGCTACTATTGTAACCGATCCGGTGACACTAAATTCGGCAACCTCGGCAACCGGAGGCGGCACAATCGTTTCTAACGGGGGAGCCATCGTTACCACTCGTGGCCTATTCTGGTGTACCTCTCCTAATTTCAGTACCGATACGATTAAGTATAATAAAACCGCTGATCCCGGATATTTTGTAGGCAGCTTTACACATCGAATGGAGAACCTACAACCGAGCACAACGTACTATGTCAAAGCCTATGTAATTAATAGTGCTGGCATTTCCTACGGCGACGAAGCAAGCTTTACCACTCCGGCGGTACCCAGTCTGACTACTGCTTATGCCACAGCAACCGGAAGCACCAAAGCTTCGAGTGGCGGCGATATTGCCAATGATGGAGGATCACCTGTTACGGCAAGGGGTGTAGTTTGGAGCACGATTGCCACCTTTAACCCTGACACGGTGGTGGTAAACAAAACATATAACGGTGGTGGTATCGGCTCATTTATCAGTAACATTACCGGATTGAAGGGTAGTACTACGTATTACATCCAAGCCTATGCAACCAATATTGCCGGAACCGGCTATGGCAATCTGTTAAGTTTCATCACGGATCCTGCCACGCTGGCAACTTTGTCGACGCGAGATGCCTGGTCAATTGCGGGTACTACAGCATATAGTGGAGGTTATATTTACGACAACGGAGGAGAACCGGTTACGACCCGAGGTATGCTATGGAGCCCTGTTCCCGGATTCCGTCCCGACACGGTAGTCATCAATAAAGTAGCGCAAACCGGAACTGGAAATGGCTATTTTACTACACAATTAACCAAGCTGCAACCGGGAACTACTTATTATATCCGGGCATTTGCCATCAACAGTGTAGGCGTTGCTTATGGCGATGAACTTACATTTAAAACACTTGCACCTCCTACTGTCAAAACAGATACTATCATTGCCTCGGCCAATGGCGTATCGGCCAGTGGAGGCGGTACAATTCTTGCCGATGGCGGAGTCGGCGTTACCAATCAGGGAGTATGCTGGAGCACAGGGCATAATCCTACTATAAGCCTTGCTACCAAAACAAGATATGACAGCCGTACGGGAGATTCATTCAATAGCAGTCTCACCGGATTGAAACCGGCTACAACTTACTATGTAAGAGCCTATGCAACCAATAATCAGGGAACGGGCTATGGAGAGGAACGCACATTTACGACTCCTGCCATACCGCCAACCATTACGACTACATATACAACTATTATATCCAAAACATCGGTCGTAACGGGTGGAAATATTACGAACAACGGAGGTGCCGATGTCATTGCACGTGGAGTACTCTGGAGCACTGTTGCCAGTTTCGTGCCCGATACGGTAACTGTAAACAGAACGAGCGATGGAAGAGGCAACGGGTCATTCACCAGTACCATTACGGGAATGAGCATGAGCCTTACCTATTACATCCGGGCATACGCTACAAACAGTGCAGGAACAAGCTATGGCAATCAGGTTGTTGTTACGATCTTCCCAACAGCTCCCCGTCTTATCACAAGAGATATTACCGAAGCGGGTGGCTATTCGGCAAAAAGTGGTGGTATAATCACCAGTGACGGCGGCGCTCCGGTAACACTGAAAGGTTTATGCTGGGCTACGCATACAAACCCGACGGTAGCTGATATTCGCACCTACGACGGATCTGATACCACGCGCTATGTCAGTTCCATAACGGGGCTTACTCCCAATACGCTGTACTATGTTCGTGCATATGCGGTTAATAAGATTGGTACGGCATATGGTATAGAAAAAACGATACTGACAGATGCCCTGCCAACATTAACGGCCACCAAACCTGTAACCGAAATCATTGCTACGACAGCTACCAGTGGAGGTGAAATCACCGACGACGGGCGTTCTCCGATTCTGGCACGAGGTGTCTGCTGGAGTACATCCAGTAATCCGACGGTTGCTCTTGAGACGAAAACAGTAGACAACACTACCACTGGCATCGGCAGTTTTGTGGCATATATGACTCGCATGAAACCTGAAACGGTTTATTATGTCAGAGCCTATGCGACTAATGCCGTAGGAACGGCATATGGTAGTCAGGTAATGTTTAAGACTCATCCGGTACAATTGCCTACCGTAACCACAACACCCTACTCTTATGTGGATAGTACCGTGGTAATCAGTGGTGGTGCCATTTTGAACGATGGCGGTATGCCAGTTAATGAACGTGGAATCTGTTGGAGCATGACACCGAATCCTACGGTTGACCTACAATCCAGAATTTTTGATAGAACAGGCGGATTAGGCAACTTTACCGATACAATAACAGGTCTCTTACCTGGCAAGAAATATTATATCAGGGCATTTGGTACCAACAGCTTGGGTACTGCTTACGGATTGCTTGATAGTGTGGTTACCTACTCGGTACGTCCTACGGTAAGTGTACCAATCATGTCAAACATTAAGATGACAACAGCCGACGCTGTAGCTTCTGTAGTGACCGACGGAGGTTCGCCAATCATGGACAAGGGGGTATATTGGAATACGACCGGTAAACGACCAGTAGAGCTGCATCCGGGAGACAGCATCGTCTCCAACGGTGCCGGAGGTACTGCTATCAATGGCACTGTTCCCAACCTGACGCCAAATACGACCTACTATATCTGGGCGTATGCTACCAATAGTGTAGGAATTCGATTCAGTCAGGCTCCAGTTAAGTTTACTACCCCAACACTGCCCACAGTTATCACGCTGAAAGCAAAATCGGTATGGCAGTTTACGGCTGTGAGTGGTGGTAACATTACCAGCGATGGCGGCGCTCCTATCACCGCACGCGGTGTATGCTACAGCCATATCGGACTGCCAACCATTGATAGTCTGCATGTGGCACACTCGGTTAAAAGCACCGGCATATACTCCTTGAACCTTGACAGTTTGAAGGAGGGTACCACTTATTACGTCAGAGCTTACGCCATCAATACGATGGGAATCAATTATGGCAATGTCGATACACTCACCACATTGACCATTCCTACGGTGATAACAGCAAAAGCAGATTCAATCTGGAGTTTTGGTGTACGAACAGGAGGAAAGGTATTAACAGATGGAGGATTACCTGTTACGGTACGGGGTGTATGCTGGAGCAGTACCCAAGTTCCAACCATTGCTCTCATTACAAAAATTACGAATGGCAGTGGACTGGGGTCATTTGTCAGTACCATCAGGGGATTGGAACACGATAGCGTGTATTTTATCAGAGCCTATGCAACCAACAGTTTAGGTACGGCTTACGGCAAAACGGATACCATCCGGACTCTACCTATACCACCAATATTGGGCGAAATTAAATTCTCGTCCATTACCGATACTTCGGTTGTAACAACTTCTGTCATTTTGAATGACGGAGGAGCACCGGTTACAAAACGAGGTATTTGCTGGAACACGACAGGGAATCCCACCATGGCTGATAGTGTCATCATTGACAGCGGAACCGGAATTGGAATCTATCAAGATAGCATTTCGGGACTAAAGGAAGGCCCTAGTTACTATGTACGTTCTTTTGCCGTGAATAGTGCCGGAGTTGGTTATGGTCCTGATGGAAGCAGCTTCAAGAGCTGTCCGTCAACCTTCACAGCCATACACGTAGCCGGATTCAACGGGGCTCCTGTATCCAAGAAGGTGACTTATCACTCGGTAAGTACTAAAATAACAGGTGCATTACGATGCTGGCTGACACAAAACTTAGGAGCCGATACATTAGCAAAAACCGTAACTGAGTCCGCCGAAAGAAGTGCCGGATGGTACTGGCAGTTCAATCGTTCGCAGGGATACAAACATACAGGATCAGCTCTAATTCCATCGAACTCATGGACACCGTGGATTGCCAGCATCACCGAAAGTAGTAACTGGACAGCAACAAGCGATCCGTGTAACTTATTATTGGGTATGGGATGGAGACTTCCGACCCAAGTCGAGTGGAGTGCCGCGATGGGTGCCCCGCAAAACTGGGCTAACATTAACGACGCATGGAAATCGGTGCTTCAGCTTCATAATGCAGGTTATTTGGAATATTCTGCCGGTGGGTTAACAAACCGGGGTAGCTATGCTTACTATTGGACCAGTACTCAATATCCATCCACCTCTTATGGATATTACATAGCAGCCGGTTCTTCTATGACTTACACATACAAAGCCTCTGCGTTGCCAGTTCGTTGTATCCGTGATACCATTGCACGCGGCATGCCGATGGTAAGCAATGTTATTTTGCCCGATAGTTCGCGTACCACAACTTCTGCATTAGGAGTTGCCGTTGTTGTATCGGACGGAGGTGCATCTGTAACGAAACGAGGGCTATGCTGGAGTACCACAGGAACTCCGACAACGACAGACAATGTAATCGATGGTGGTTCGGGAACGGGAAGTTTCTCAGAGTCACTCACCGACTTAGTGGAAGGTACAACCTATTATGTTCGAGCTTTTGCAACGAACCGATATGGTACATCCTACAGTCCATCGGTAACAACAATCATCAGTTGTCCGACCAATTTCGATGTCATACATACCGCAGGCACGAATGGTGCCCCCGTAACACGAACCGTCACCTATCATTCGATTGCCGCCAATCTATCGGGGAAAACCGCCTGCTGGCTCACGCAAAATCTGGGTGCATATAAAGCACCAACATCGGTAACAGATGCCAACGATTCAACAATAGGTTGGTACTTCCAGTTCAACCGCAAACAAGGATATATCCCTAACGGAACCTCCAGCTTCTTACCGAAGAATGCGTGGGAATCGTGGCCCGATGTGTCGGAAAGTAGCGACTGGAGTGCTACCAACGATCCCTGTAATTTACTTCTCGGTACCGGATGGCGAGTACCGACTTATGACGAATGGAAGGCTGCCGATGATCCTCCTCAAAACTGGGGCAGCCCGGCTGATGCCTTCAACTCCGTCTTAAAGCTACATTTGACAGGTTGGTTACAAGCTGGTTCCATTGCATACAAAGGTACTCACGGACGATTCTGGAGCTCAAAACAAGCAGGCACTACAACCGGCTACTTCCTCTATCTTTATTCGGGAGCAAGTCTGATGTCTTCCGATGCTAAGTCATACGCCAGTCCGGTTCGTTGTATTCGTCAAACACTAACACCTACAGCTCCCATTGTAAGCAATGTAGTTGTTCCCGATTCAACCCTGACATCTACCACGGCAGACTGTATTGCTACGGTTGTACTGGATGGAGGAGCTTCTGTCACCGATCGAGGGATTTGCTGGAATACCACAGGAACTCCAAAATTGTCCGACAACAAGATTTCAGGTGGAACTGGAACTGGAACTTTCACTATTTCGCTTGCTGACTTGGAAGAGGGTCCCACTTATTACATTCGTGCATATGCAACAAACAGCCAGGGAACAGCCTATAGTTCTACAGTAACAAGCTTTAAAATATGTCCAAGTTCGTTCAATGTGATTCATACGGCAGGATTAAACGGGGCTCCTGTTACCAAAACCGTTACGTATCATTCGATCAATACCTCCATTTCGGGTAAGTCTGCCTGCTGGCTAACACAGAATTTGGGTGCTGATCGTCAGGCTACCGCTGCTACGGATGCTACCGAGTCATCTGCCGGATGGTACTGGCAATTCAACCGCTCGCAAGGATATAAACACGACGGATCAACGCTTACTCCTTCCAATGCTTGGACGGCTTGGATTGCGAGTATCACCGAATCAAGTGACTGGAAACCAGAGAACGACCCCTGTAACCTTTTATTGGGATTAGGTTGGCGACTTCCGACTTATGACGAGTGGAAGACTTCCTTTGCGCCACCTCAATACTGGACAAGCATAACCGACGCTTACAAATCTGTTATCAAACTCCATAATGCAGGTACTTTGGAATACTCTGCCGGTGGATTGACAAACCGTGGTGCTTATGCTTATTACTGGTCATCAACGCAATATTCGTCTACTAGCTATGGATATTATCTTGCGGCCGGTTCATCCACAACTTACCAGTATAAGGCAGCCGCTACTCCGGTGCGGTGTCTGCGCGATGCTATAACCATATCGGCTCCATCGGTAAGTAATATAAACTTCCCAACCTCAGGAATGACCGCTACCTCTGCAGATGGTACAGCGACTGTTACTTCAGATGGGGGAGATGCTATCATGGCTAAAGGTTTGTGCTGGAGTACATCCGGATCAGCAGCTCCAACGCTATCTGACAATGTCATTACTGACTCAAATACCGATTTAGGAATTTTCACGCTAACTGTTCCCGGGTTAATGGAAGGTCCAACTTACTATGTTCGTGCTTATGCAACCAATAGCAAAGGAACCACGTACAGTCCTTCGGTAACCAGTTTCAAGATTTGCCCGGCATCATTTTCGATCATCCATACAGCAGAAACGAATGGTGCTCCGGTTAGTAGGACTGTCACATACCACTCCATCAGTTCGAGTATTACCGGAAGCCCTGCTTGCTGGTTGACTCAGAACTTAGGAGCATACAAACAACCAACGTCCGTGACAGATGCCAACGATTCGACAATAGGCTGGTACTTCCAGTTCAATCGCAAGCAAGGGTATATCCCTAACGGAACATCCAGCTTCTTACCGAAAAACGCATGGGAATCGTGGCCCGATGTATCGGAAAGCAGCGACTGGACTGCTACGAACGACCCCTGTAACCTGTTACTCGGTACCGGATGGCGTATCCCAACTTATGACGAATGGAAAGCTGTCGATGATCCTCCTCAAAACTGGGGTAGCCCGGCTGATGCCTTCAATTCTGTTCTTAAGTTACACCTGACAGGTTGGTTACAAGCTGGTGCCATTGCATACAAAGGTACTCACGGACGATTCTGGAGCTCAAAACAAGCCGGAACTACAACCGGTTACTTCCTCTATCTTTATTCGGGAGCAAGTCTGATGTCTTCCGATGCGAAGTCATATGCTAATCCGGTACGTTGTATCCGTCAGGCTGTTACATCTTCCATCCCAACCGTTAGTAACGTATCGATTCCGGATTCAACTTTGTCATCCGTGAAAACGATAGGTACGGCTTCGGTGACAACAAGTGGAGGTACAACGGTAACATCCCGCGGTTTATGTTGGAATACAACAGGAAATCCAACTATTTCCGATAGCTTAATTGTTGTTGGATCTGGCTTAGGAACGTTCTCCGGAAATATGGTGAACTTAGTAGAGAGCCCAACATACTACGTACGTGCTTATGCGACCAACAGCCAGGGAACGGCCTATAGCCCGATAGTGACCAGCTTCAAGATTTGTCCCCGGTCATTTGACATGATTCATACCGCAGGATTAAATGGTGCTCCGGTAAGCAAAACTGTAACCTATCACTCAATCAATACCACTATATCCGGCAAAGCAGCCTGTTGGTTAACCCAAAATCTGGGAGCTGACCGCCAACCTATTTCGGCTACAGATGCCACCGAAACCTCCGCCGGATGGTACTGGCAGTTCAATCGCACGCAAGGATATAAACACGACGGTTCAATTTACACACCTTCCAATGCATGGACGGCTTGGATTGCGAGTATCATAGAATCAAGCGATTGGAAACCAGAGAATGACCCCTGTAACCTTTTATTGGGATTAGGATGGCGACTCCCAACTCTAAACGAATGGAAGAATTCCTTTGCACCACCTCAATACTGGACAAGCATAACCGACGCTTACAAATCTGTGATCAAACTCCATAATGCAGGTACTTTGGAATACTCTGCCGGTGGATTAACAAACCGTGGTGCTTATGCATATTACTGGTCGTCAACGCAATATTCGTCTACTAGCTATGGATATTACTTTGCGGCCGGGTCATCAACAACCTACCAGTATAAGGCAGCCGCAACTCCTGTGCGATGTCTGCGCGATGCCATAACCATATCGACTCCGTCGGTAAGTAATGTCACATTCCCGACATCTGGTATGACGGCAAATTCTGCTGCAGGAACCGCTACGGTAGCCTCTGATGGTGGTGCAACTGTCACTGCAAGAGGTCTGTGCTGGAATACGACGGGCACTACGCCTACTTTAACCGATAACGTCGTCACTGTCAGTAATGGAATCGGAAACTTTACTGGCGTGCTGAACGGCCTTACCGAAGGTCCAATCTACTATGTACGTGCTTACGCAACCAATAGCCAGGGAACATCCTACAGCGCCGCAGTGACAAGTTTCAAAATTTGTCCTCAAGAATTTAGTGTTATACACACTGCAGGAACAAACGGAGCCCCCGTTAGCAAAACAGTAACATATCACTCCATCAGTTCGAGCATCTCCGGAAGTCCCGCTTGCTGGTTGACACAAAACTTAGGTGCCGACCAACAGGCAACAGCGGTTAATGATGGATCCGATGCGGCTCTTGGCTGGTACTTCCAGTTCAATCGCAAGCAAGGATATATCCCTAACGGAACATCCAGCTTCTTACCCAAGAACGCGTGGGAATCGTGGCCCGACGTGTCGGAAAGCTACGACTGGGTGGCCACCAACGACCCCTGTAACTTGCTACTCGGCACCGGATGGCGTATTCCAACTTATGAAGAATGGAAGGCTGTCGATGATCCCCCTCAAAACTGGGGTAGCCCGGCCGATGCGTTCAATTCCGTGTTAAAGTTACATTTGACAGGTTGGTTACAAGCTGGTGCCATTGCATATAAAGGAACTCATGGACGATTCTGGAGTTCAAAACAGGCAGGCACTACAACTGGTTACTACCTCTATCTTTACTCGGGAGCAAGTCTGATGGGTTCCGATGCCAAGTCTTATGCTTGTCCGGTACGTTGTATTCGTCAAGCCGTTACATCTACGCTTCCAATGGTTAGTAATGTTTCAATTCCGAATGCCACACTAACAGCGACCACTGCGGTATGCTCTACGTCTATTCCAACAGATGGCGGTTTATCGGTAACAGAAAGAGGTATCTGCTGGAACACCACCGGAATCCCTGTTATTACTGACAATAAAATAGCCGTCGGTAGTGGGGTTGGTTCGTTCTCAACCACCATGAAAGACCTTGGAGAAGGTCCGACTTATTATGTACGTGCCTATGCAACAAATGACAAAGGAACTGCCTACAGCCCCATTGTTACAAGCTTCAAGATATGTCCAAGCTCGTTCGATGTAATACATACCGCTGGTCTGAATGGTGCTCCGGTAACCAAAACTGTTACTTACCATTCGGTTAATGCAACAATCTCTGGTAAAGCGGCCTGTTGGCTAACTCAAAACCTGGGAGCTGATCGTCAGGCTACGGCACTAAACGATGCCACCGAATCATCTGCCGGTTGGTACTGGCAATTCAACCGTTCGCAAGGATATAAACACGATGGTTCGATTTACACTCCTTCCAATGCATGGACGGCTTGGATTGCAAGCATCACCGAGAATACTGACTGGAAATCAGAGAATGATCCCTGTAATTTATTGTTAGGACTTGGCTGGCGTATCCCAACTTATGACGAATGGAAAGCTGCCATTGCTCCTCCTCAATATTGGACAAGCGCTACCGATGCCTATAGCTCAATTATCAAACTCCATAATGCAGGTACTTTGGAATACTCTGCCGGTGGATTAACAAACCGGGGTGCTTATGCTTATTACTGGTCGTCAACGCAATATTCGACTACTAACTATGGATATTACCTTGCAGCCGGGTCATCTACAACCTACCAGTATAAGGCAGCCGCTACTCCGGTACGCTGTATACGTGATGCTGTAACAATTGCTGCTCCGTCTGTAAGCGACGTTACAGTTCCAACATCTGCCATGACAGCAACATCTGCCGATGGTGTTGCTACAGTGACTCTTGATGGAGGTGCTTCTATCTCCGAACGAGGCATTTGTTGGAACACAGCAGGGAATCCGTCCATAACTGATAATAAAATTACATCCGCGAGTAGTCTTGGTACAATTACTACAACCATCTCTGGTTTAAGCGAAGGAACTGTTTACTACGTGCGTGCTTATGCAACAAACAGCAAGGGAACGACATACAGCCCGTCGGTGACCAGCTTTAAAATGTGTCCGCAAACATTCTCTGTAACACATACGGCAGGAGTTAATGGAGCGGCAGTAAGCAAAACGGTAACTTATCATTCTATCAGTTCCAGCATCTCTGGTAGTCCGGCATGTTGGCTTACTCAAAACTTAGGAGCCGATCAACAAGCTTCATCATCCACTGACGTATCCGATGCAGCACTTGGTTGGTATTTTCAGTTCAATCGTAAACAAGGTTATATTCCGAACGGAACATCCAGCTACCTACCCAAAAATGCGGGAGATTCGTGGCCGGATGTGTCGGAAAGCAGTGACTGGACAACTGCAAATGATCCTTGCACTATTATGTTGGGGTCTGGCTGGCGTATCCCAACTTATGCCGAATGGAAAGCGGCCGATGATCCTCCGCAAAATTGGGGTGGTCCGTCGGATGCCTATAACTCGGTTTTAAAATTAAATGTAACTGGCTGGTTGCAAGGCGGTTCAATTGTATACAAAGGTAGCTACGGACGATTCTGGAGTTCAAAACAAGCAGGCAGTACAACTGGTTACTACCTCTATCTTTATCCGGGAGCGAGCTTGATCACCACCGATGCCAAGTCGTATGCCTATCCGGTACGGTGTATCCGTCCATAACAATTATTATCATTAACTATGAATATCTACAAAGAAAAACGTTTTATTTTTGCACAACGTTTTTCTTTGTAGTATTACCATGTAAATCCATTCTTTTTATCTGCAATTCAAAACAATTCCACATGAACAGTAAATACTTTCTCTTGATCCTATTTGGATCTATAATGTCCATTTTTAAAATAGATGCTCAAAACGTAAAATTAAAAATTCATCTTGGAGGGGTTTATTCGAGTAAGGTCAGTGTCATTGCCATGGCGGGACCCAAGGCTTTGAAACCTGTTATCGAAAGCCCGACAATCAAAAATGGCGAAAGCACTACATTGGAATTTACCAAAGATATGGTGCCCAGCCAATTTGTGTTGCGCTTCGATTATCAGGAAAAAGAGACCAGCACCCCCTATCCTTCCGAAAAATTTATATTTGTCAACAACCAGAATATGGAACTATGGGTCAACCCCAGAGCCTTGCAAAAGCGTGATAGTACCTACTTTCAGCAGGGAGAAAAGGAGAATGGCCAGTACGATGTTTTCATGAAAGAGAACATGCAAAGACGCGAACAGATTGGACTGCTTCAGAATTTTCTTCTGAGCTACGACCAACCCCAATCGTCGTTTTTTACCATGGGCGTCAAAGAATTTGAAAAGCGGCGAACCGAATATAATCAATGGATCGACAAAGAAACGAATCTGCACAAAGACTTGTTTGTCTCCAAAACGTTCCAGTTTCAAAAGATACAGGGTGTCGACTGGCAGGGAAATGAACAACAAAGGCTCAACAGCCTTATCGCACACTATTTCGACGATGCCAGTTTCAAAGATCCGTTGATGATACGCACAGCAGAACTCAAAGACTGGATGAGCAAGTATGTCAACCTTTACGGGTCGATGTCCACTACCGTTACTCTGAGAGATTCGTTATTCACTCTGGCCGGAAACCGTGCTATCGAGAAGGCTAAGCTGGGAGACCCGATCGTTTACGGTTGGATGGTCGATTATTTCTATCAGGGGTACGAGGCCTTCAACATAACTAAAGGTCTGAAAATGCTCGAACCCTATATGAATGATCCATTGTGCATGACCAGCAAACGACAGGCCATCGAATCCAGAATAAAAGGGATAGAGACTCTGGTGGCAGGAGCCGTCGCCCCCGATTTTGCATGGAAATTGGGTTCCGGAAAGATGATTCAGTTCCATGACTTTAAGACGGAAGCAAAATATAAGTTGGTTTTGTTTTGGTCGGCCGACTGCCAGCACTGCAAAGAGGTTCTGGAAAAACTCTATCCCTGGTACGATATGCCAGCACATCGGGAATTAATCGATGTTTTTGCAATCAGCTTAGACGAAACGCCAACCGAGATTCCTTTATGGGAAAAAGCAGTCTTGAAGTATCCGGCATTTAAGCACAAAAGAGCCGAACAGGGAGTAAGAAGTCCCGAAGCCAGCGCCTATTTCGTATTGTCAACACCAACCATGGTACTGGTCGATGCCAAAACAAACAAGATAGTGGCTCTACCCGACAATGCCGACGATCTGGAAAAGGCTATTAAAGAATAGATGACATGAAAAAGGCTCCTATCAAGGAGCCTTTTATTGTTTAATCCAAACTCATATAGTCGTAATGAATAAAAGGTTTGTGCCCTTTTTTTCCAAGATATTTTCGGGCAGTGAAGGAGTCGTACTGCACCTTCCCCACCCCAATGATTTGTTCGTCTGCTTCGGCAATAATTTTCACAATATCGCCCTCTTCAAATTCACCTTCGATACGGGAGACCCCTACCGGCAGCAAACTACTGGCCTTTGACTCATCCTGCAAAGCTTCGGCAGCTCCGGCATTGACATAGACCACACCTTTGGCAAAGTCTTCGCTGTGTGCTATCCACTTTTTTACACTCGAAATTTCTTTCTCGCTCGGGACAAACAGGGTACATACGGTCGTATCGGGTTTTTGAAGCAGATCAAGCAAGATATTCTCTTTTTTGCCGTTGGCAATCATCACGGCAATGCCCTCGGCGGCCACTTTCTGGGCAATGGCACATTTGGTATGCATTCCTCCCCGTCCCAGAGTCGATTTCTGATCGGAGATATAATCATCCATATCCTGCTGCCCGGGTAGTATTTGACGAATAACCTGCGACGAAGGATCGGAGGGATTGCCGTTGTAGATGCCATCCACGTTGCTGAGAATAATCAGCGCATCCACGTCCATCATCGTTGCCATCAGCCCCGACAGTTCGTCGTTGTCAGTAAACATCAACTCTGTAATGGAGGTGGTATCGTTTTCATTCACAATGGGAATCACTTTATTCTCAAGCATCACCCCGATACAGTTTTTCTGATTCAGGTAAAGCGAACGACTTCCGAAATTCTCTTTCGTCGTAAGAATCTGGCCACAGGCAATCCCCTGTTCGCGAAACAACTCGTAATAGCGATTAATCAACTTAGCCTGCCCTACTGCCGAAAAAAGTTGTCGTGCAGAAACCGCATCGAGCTTTTTGTGGGGTTTCACCTCGCTTCGACCCGAAGCAACGGCGCCTGAAGAGATCAGAATAATTTCAGCTCCGGCTTTGTGCAAGACGGCTATCTGGTCGACAATAGCCGAAACACGCGTCACATCCAACCTCCCGTCGGGACGTGTAAGCACATTACTCCCAACCTTTACCGCTATACGTTTATACTTTATCATGATGAGGACTTTTTACTATCCGTAAACCCGAATTTTGATTTATTTTGCAAAGTAACAAAATATTGCGGCAATTCCGAAATAAAGAAATGCTTTTCGGGGTTGATACAATTAAACAGATTGTATGTATCTTTGCACGCACAAAACAAATCCCCCGATTTGTTTCATCTTCCTTAATTTCTACCCATAAATTCCGCATGTTTATCGTTCAAATTTCAGACTTATGGCAGGAATTTTTATCCTTTTGTTTTACTATTTTCTAGGAACGCTTCTCTCCTATCTGACCGGCAACTTTATACCGGGAAGCATTCTGGGCATGTTGTTGTTATTTTTATCGCTTGTTCTCAAGATCATCAAACCGGAACAGGTACGCAAAACAGCCACTTTCTTTCTCGACAACATGATGCTCTTTTTCATTCCACTCGGCGTGGGGCTGGTAGCATCGTATGCCTTGATTGGTAAATTCTTAACGGCTATCACCGTCGCGTCTGCAGTCAGTACCGTTCTGGTGCTTATTATTGTTGCTCTGATTGCTCAAAAAATGGAGAGGAAAAAAGATGCATAATTTCATTCATTCCCAGCTATTTATTTTAACGTTTACCATTGGTGTCTACGTGGTTTCATTGTGGACATACCGGAAAACAAAGTTGATGTTGCTGCATCCGCTACTCACCTCCTTACTGGTAATCATTGCCGGCATCAAAGCCGCCGATATTCCCTATCAGGAGTATGCCGAAGCGACGAAAATCATCGACTTTATGTTGGGCATTTCCGTTGTGGCATTAGGCTATCTGCTTTACGAGCAAATGACTCACATGAAAGGAAACATTACAGCTATGGTTACGGCCATTTTTGTGGGTAGTGTGGTGGGAATTGTCAGTGTCATCCTCATTGCAAAAGCTTTAGGAGCCGACCCGCGCATCATCGCTTCTCTCGAACCGAAATCCATCACCACGCCCATTGCCGTTACGGTTTGTGCACATTCGGGCGGCATCCCGGCACTGACGGCCATTGTAGTAATTCTTGTAGGTGTTTTCGGAGCTGTGATTGGCCCGTTCATCCTCAAAAAATTAGGTATTGAAAGCAAACTGGCACGCGGATTGGCGCTTGGCTCGGCAGCCCATGCTGTTGGTACAGCGCGGGCAATGGAACTCGGTGCAGTGGAAGGTGCCATCAGCGGACTGGCCATCGGATTGATGGGTGTAATTACCGCGGTGATGGTTCCTGTCATTGAAGCTATCATGCGGTTTTTCGAATAAATGTTTGTAATTTTGTGTATTATATCACTGATAAACACGTATGACAGAAAAAGAGATTCAAATATATTTATCAACGCGATTCCCGGTTGAGGATGAGCATTGTGAATGGAAAGAATTCTCAAAGCTCAAACATTTTGTTCGTGGAAACGAAGGCGAAGATATAATTTCATATATTTCTGCCATTTCAAATATGGATGGAGGTTTCCTTGTTATCGGAGTAGAAGATAAGAATCTTACGGTTAAAGGCATTCAGGATTTCGGGAATTTCACAAAAGAGAATATCAAGAAGTCATTTCTGGATAGTTGTACCAATCTGAATACGGAAGGTCTTGAAGTAGAAGAAATCGTAAGTGACGATACGCATAAAACTGCGTGGGTTATCTCTATACCAAGACATCAAACCCGATTGCCTGTATACGCTCATAAAAAGGCATGGCAACGTGTAGGTGATAGTTTAATGGAAATGCGTCCCGAACGGATTGGTAAGATACTTTCGGAGCCACTTTCAGCCGATGATTGGAGTGCAGTAATTATTCCGGATGCCACAATTGAAGATCTCGATAAGCGTGCCATCGACAAAGCCAGAATTGAGTTCAAAAAGAGGAATCCAAAATATGCAGAAGAAGTTGACCAATGGAATGATGTCAAGTTCTTAGATAAAGCAAAATTCACTATCAAAGGCAAAATCACCCGTACTGCTATGATCTTGCTGGGCAAAGAGGAAGAAGAACATTTCTTGCAGTCCCGCGTCAAAATTCGGTGGAATTTAAAAACGGTCGATAATCAAGATAAAGATTTTGAGGTTTTTTCAATTCCACTATTGCTGGCAGTTGATGATGTATATGCAAAAATCCGCAACCTGAAATTCCGCTACTTACGCGATAACACTTTGTTCCCAGATGAATTTCTGCGCTACGAACCTTTCAATATTCGCGAACCGCTCAACAATGCCATTGCCCACCAGGATTACACAAAAGGGGCTCGCATCAATGTCGTAGAATTTGAAGACGATCATCTTGTTTTTTCAAATTACGGAGGCTTTTTACCCAAATCTGTCGAAAGTGTACTTTTAGATGATACCCCGGAAGAACAATACCGCAATCCATTTCTGGTCGAGGCAATGAAGAATTAGGATATGATTGAAACACAAGGAGGAGGAATCCGTAAACTTTTCAATTTTCAACGAAAGCGCTTCTTTCCGATGCCTGATTACGACTTGAGCGATGGAAAAGTAAAAGTAACCATCACCGGAAAGATCTTGGACGAAGAGTTTGCCCGCATCTTAATCAAAAATCCTCAACTGTCATTATTTGATGTGCTTGTGCTTGATAAAGTTCAGAAGAAACAACAGGTAACTGATATAGAATTTAACTATCTTAAAAAAATGAGATTCATCGAAGGTAGACGACCTTCAATTTATTTATCGTGTAAAGTAATTGAACCGACCAATAATGATGAATTAAAAGCCGAATATATTGCGAACAAAAGTTTTGACGACACTCACTTTAAAGATATGATTCTGGAATATCTGAAGAAATTTGGACAAACAAAACGTAATGCAATCGATAATCTAATCATTCCCAAACTATCAGCTGTGCTGACAGATGAGCAGAAAAAGAAAAAAGTAGGAAATCTGCTTTCTGCTTTACGCATGAAAGGAAAAATAAAAACCTCGGCATACGGAACATGGGAACTGTCATAAAATTAGTCATCTTTTAGTCATCTTTTAGTCATCTTTTAAATCTATCAGCTGACAAACAGACACATACGCTTTATAAAAAAACAGACTCTATGAACAAAATAACCATACTTGGAACGGCTCATCCCTATCGTGGAGGGTTGGCTTCGTTTAATGAGATGTTGGCCCGCACCTTCCAGAAAAAAGGAAAACAGGTAAACATCAAGACTTTTACGGTTCAATATCCCAATTTTCTTTTTCCGGGCAAAACACAATACACCGATTCGCCTGCGCCGGAGGGAATGAATATCGTGCGCTGTGTCAACTCCGTGAACCCTTTCAACTGGATTCTTGTCGGATTGCGCATCCGGAAAGAACGTCCCGATATGGTGCTGGTACGGTACTGGACTCCTTTTCTTGCCCCATGCCTCGGAACCATCAGCTACCTTGCCAAACGCAATAAACACACCCGTATCCTGTCGTTACTCGACAATGTTGTGCCGCACGAAACCCATTTTTTCGATGCATGGCTGACACGCTACTTTGTCCGGTCGGTCGACGGTTTCCTCTACATGTCGCAACAGGTAAAACAGGATCTCGACCAGTTCACCACAAGCGCGCCCACCTGCTTCTCTCCGCATCCGGTATTTGCCAATTTCGGAGAACGCGTGGATCGGAAAGAGGCGATTGCCCATCTGAATCTTTCGAAAGAGACCCGATACCTGCTCTTCTTCGGCATTATACGCGACTACAAAGGTCTCGATTTGTTGATCGATTCATGGAAACTACTGAAAAATAAAGGTCTGACGAAAGGAAAGAAAGTAATTGTTGCCGGTGAATATTACAACAACAAAGAAAAATATACCGTACAAATTGAGCAACTGGGTTTGCAGGACGATATTCTGGTGCACGACTTCTTTATCCGCGACGAGGACGTAAAATATTACTTCTCGGCCGCCGATGTGGTGGTGCAACCCTACAAAGATGCCACACAAAGCGGAGTCACGCAGATCGCGTATCAGTTCTCGGTGCCCATGATTGTTACCAACGTGGGCGGACTGGCAGAAATCGTTCCCGACGGCCGCTCGGGATTTGTTTCCGACTCTACCCCCGAAAGCATTGCCGCTGCTATCGAAAAATTCTACAACTGCGGAGGGGCACCCCACTTTGCCGAAACCCTTGCCGAAGAACGCAAACGCTTTACCTGGGAAGCCATGACCGAACAGTTTGAAGAGCTGTACAAACAAGTCGGGACAAAAGATTAAAGAACCAAGGAGAATCGGTTCGCCAAATTAGCATTTGTCTTGACTCTATCAATCGTAAATCGTCAATGAATAAATTGTAAATGATCTTATGTTACTGAAAATCTATCCCGAAAATCCCAATCGCAAAGCCGTTGAAGAGGCAGTGGAAGTGTTGCGGAACGGCGGCGTTATTATCTACCCTACCGATACCGTGTATGCCTTCGGATGTGATATTTTTCAGGCTCGGGCGGTAGAAAAAATTTGCAGGTTTCGTAACCTCGATCCAAGCAAAGCTCATCTTTCCATTGTCTGCTCCGACCTGAGTCACCTCAGCGAGTTTGCCAAGGTCGACAACAATACATTCAAACTGATGAAGCGATTGCTTCCGGGGCCATTCACTTTTATTCTGAAACGGAGCAATAAACTCCCGAAACTGTTCAAAGAACGGTCGGAAGTGGGAATCCGTATTCCCGACAATAATATCGTAATTGAACTGGTAAAGGCATTGGGCAATCCGCTTCTATCAGCCTCGCTTCGTGACGACGACGATGATGTGCTGGAATACCTCACCGACCCCGAGCTGATGAGCGAAAAATATTGCAATGAAGTGGATCTGGTTATTGATGGCGGTTTCGGCAATATCAAACCTTCTACCGTTATCGATTGTACCGGCGACGAGCCCGAAATTGTCCGTCAGGGAAAAGGTAAGGTGGAGCTATAATTTACGATTTTAATCTGCAGTCAGATTCATTTTCAAATCTCCAAATCCTCAAATTTTCAAATCATTATGCTGCTTTTCGGATTAATTGGCCACCCGTTAGGTCACTCGTTTTCAAAGAAATATTTCACCGAGAAATTTGAACGCGAAGGCATCGATGCCGCCTACGAACTATTCGACATCGACGATATTGCACTGTTGCCGGATCTATTGAAGGACGAACGTCTGGTTGGCCTCAACGTGACCATTCCCTACAAGGAGCAGGTGATTCCTTATCTCGACGCGCTCGACGAACGGGCTGCCGAAATCGGAGCCGTCAACGTGATCCGCATCGTGCGCGATGGAGAACATATCCTGCTCACCGGCAGCAACTCCGACGTGGTGGGCTTTCGCGAATCGATCCGCCCCATGCTCAAACAGCATCACAAAAAGGCATTGATACTGGGAACCGGCGGCGCTTCCAAAGCTGTTATTTACGGCTTGAAGGAGCTGAACATCGCATCGACACTAGTGTCGCGTTCGCCCCGCAAGGATGGTTTAACCTACGAACAACTGAATGAAGCGGTTCTGAAAGAGTACACGGTGATTATCAACGCTTCGCCGGTGGGCACCTACCCGCACGACGACGAGGCTCCGGTTCTTCCGTATGAGTTTATCACCCCCAATCATCTATTGTACGATCTGGTGTACAACCCTCCCCTCACCCGCTTTCTGGCTCAGGGCGAAGAGAAAGGAGCCGCCATCAAAAACGGACTCGAAATGCTGGAGGGACAGGCTGTGGAGGCCTGGAAGATCTGGAACCGATAATTAGCTCTATTTATGAATTTTCATGATAAATAGCCAACGGTCGCAAAATTTTACTAATACATTCTTGAATACCATCAAAATAAAACACAAAAGATTATGCCCAAACCAAATCTATCGATACAACAACTAATTTCCTGTGCAAGAGAGTTTTGCAAAAAGAATCAAAATTGCACAATCACGAACTCTTCGGTGTAACCGACGGCAAAGCAGTAGGCACTTACATAGAACATAAATTTAAGGAATTCTTGTGTTCACAATACGACCTCGAAGTGGGAAATTCAGCAAGCGGAATTGATCTCCCTTCTTCAAAAATCAACACAGATATAAAGGTCACTTCAATCAAGCAACCACAATCATCTTGTCCTTTCAAAAATGCCCAGCAAAAGATTTTCGGGCTTGGATATAATTTATTGGTCTTCGTCTATGATAAACATGATAACTCGGAAAACAACACCGCGTTACTCGACTTTGTCAGCTGCTCGTTTGTAGAAAAGGAAAGGACTGCTGATTATCAGACGACAACTACTATCTTGCAAATGATAGAAAACCGGGCAAATGTAGATGATATTTTTGCCTACTTGAATGATAGAAATATTCCTGCGGATGACGTTACTCTTACAAATCTGGCTCGAAAAATCTTGGATAATCCGCCTAAAGTTGGTTATCTTACCATTTCCAATGCTTTGCAGTGGAGATTGCAATACGGCAGAATCGTTACTATGAAAGAAACAATCTCAGGAATTACCAAAATTGTAGATAAGTGCTGATATGGATTTTAGTCGACTAAATATTAATGCAAACACAGTTGCTCTTTTTCAAGAAAGATTTGGAGAATCGTATACAAAGGCAAACGAAATTTTGAAAGATCAGACTGGGATTATTGATTTCTTTGAAAAAGAGACTGATTTTATACAACTAAAAGAGACTCTGGAAATCAACCATGCTTTTATTACTGAAAACAAAATAGAGTATGGTGACTTTCAAACCAATCAACAATTATCCAAAGCAGTCTGTTCCTCCTTGGCAACCAAAAATATAAATCCATGTATTCTGATTGAACCTACCTGTGGAAAAGGGAGTTTCATTCTCTCTGCACTTCAAACCTTTCCTTCTTTAGGAAACATATATGGCGTTGAGATACAGGAATCTTATTTATGGGAGTTGAAATTTTCATTACTTGACTATTTTCTACAGGAACCGAGAGCCAATAAACCAGAAATAAGACTATTTCATTGTAATGTTTTTGATTTCGATTTCGAACAAATCAGGATGCAGATTAAAAACAGGGAATTACTTGTTATCGGCAATCCTCCATGGGTTACCAATTCTACCCTTTCATCAATTAACTCGAACAATTTACCTGCAAAATCAAATTTTAAAAAGCAAAAAGGAATTGATGCTATCACAGGTAAAGGGAACTTTGATATAGGCGAATTTATCGCTTTAAAAATGTTGGACTTGTTTGCGAAAGAAAACGGGCACTTTGCGTTTTTAATCAAAAACTCTGTGATAAAAAATATAGTTTACGAACAAAAACGCAACAAATATCCTATTTCAGACATTGAAAAGCATACTATTAATGCACAAAAAGAATTCGGGGCAGCTGTAGATGCAAGTTTGCTGGTGTGTAAATTCAATACTATTCCCGAATTGACTGCAAAAGAGTATGATTTCTACACCTCCAAACATCAGACCACACTGGGCTGGGTAAAAGATAAATTTGCTTCCGATACTGAGAGATATGCTCAATTCAGTGATTTTGACGGCATTTGTCCTTTCGTATGGAGACAGGGAATAAAACACGATTGTTCAAAAGTCATGGAGTTAGACAAAGTAGACAGCCATTTCCGAAACGCTTTGGGCGAAGAATTTGAATTAGAAGAAAATTTGGTTTACGGCCTTCTAAAAAGTTCTGATTTGAAGGGAAATAGGATCGAAAAATCGCGTAAATATACCATTGTCACACAACAGAAAATCGGACAGGAAACTCAATTCGTTTTAGAGAAGTTACCTAAGACCAAATCTTATCTGGAAAATCACAAAGAATATTCTTTGAAAAGAAAATCAAGCATTTACAATGGAAAGCCAATGTTTTCAATTTTTGGCGTCGGAGATTATTCTTTTAAGCCATACAAGGTCGCGATTTCTGGACTCTACAAGCAAACCAAATTTACATTAGTAGAGCCGGCCGAATCAATATTAATGCTTGATGATACCTGCTATTTTATTGGCTTTGATCGCTTATCCGATGCCATTATAACACAGTTTTTACTAGATAAACCAGATACGCAGGAGTTTATTGCATCTTTCATGTTTACCGATGCTAAACGTGCCATAACAAAGGATCTATTGATGCGTATCGATTTGAAGAAAATTATTGAGCAGACTAATTACGCGGATCTAAAAGAGTTAAATATTTCTTTGCCTCAGTGGGAACTATATGTATCCCGATTAAAAAAACAAACAAAAGAACAACTGAATTTGTTTGCTTAATAAAAAACTCCTGCAGAAAACATTTCTGCAGGAGTCCACCTTAAATCAAGCACTATGACAAAATCCACGCGCCTCATGCGTTAGTGCTGGTTTGTGTATTATCTACAAATACACGCGTAGCAAGTTCTTTATCGAGAGCATAAATGGCATAACCATTGTCGTGTACCAATTTCAGCGTATCGACAATCGCCTTCACATTTGCCTCTTCTTCCACCTGTTCGTCAATAAACCAACGCAGCATACTCTGAGTGGCATGATCTTTTTCTGCTACAGCTGTATCTGCCAGATGGTTGATACGGGAGGTTACCTTTTGCTCGTGTTCCATCGTTTCCTTAAACACGCTCAGGATAGAATCCCAAACGGTGGACACTTCCTGAATCGGTTGAATCAACACCTTACCTCCTCTTTCAATCACATAATTGAAAAATTTAATGGCATGGGTAGTCTCTTCCTGATACTGAATGTACATCCAGTGAGCAAATCCGGGTAATCCCTTATCTGCAAAATGAGCCGACATGGAGAGATAAAGTTGAGCCGACCAAAATTCGTAATTGATCTGATCGTTGATCTCCTTTTCTAACAGTTTGCTAAGCATAATTCGTTGGTTTTTATCGGTTGATAGTTTAGTAACGTTTTTCTACCACAGACCAGTCGACTAATTCCCAGAAAGTTGCCACAAAGTCGGCACGACGATTCTGGTAGTCGACATAGTAGGAGTGTTCCCACACGTCGCAGGTAAGCACAGGGGTCAACCCTTTTTTCAAGGGATTGCCGGCATTGCTCTCCTGAACAATTTCGAGCGAGCCGTCTTCTTTTTTCACTAACCATGCCCAACCCGAACCAAACAGCGTTACGGCAGCTTTGGTAAATTGTTCCTTGAAAGCATCGAACGAACCGAAGCTCTTATCGATGGCAGCAGCCAATGCACCCGAAGGTTTCGAAGCTGCCGGTTTTGGCGAAAATTGCCAGAAGAAGAAGGTGTGGTTCCATACCTGAGCGCCATTATTAAAAATCGGACCTTCGGTTTTTTTTACAATTTCTTCGAGTGAAGAGTCTTCAAATGGTGTTCCCGGAATTAATCCGTTCAGGTTGTTGATATAGGTTTGCACGTGTTTCCCCCAGTGGAGGTTAACGGTTGTTTCACTCATTTTGGGAGCTAATGCATCTGCAGCATACGGCAGCGCTTGTAATTCATATTTCATAATTGTTGAAAGTTAAATAATTAATAATAAGCACTATTTTCAACGACTAACATGCTATTACAACAAATTTGTTGAAAATATCCGCTTTTTAGTTATGCCCGCATTTCTGTTTCAACACCGATGTGTGGGAAACCAAACAAACGCGAAATGCAAATATAAATCAGAAATGCACGAATGGTACCAAACTCATGAAAAAATATCTGGCATATCAATAAACGGTAAAAGATATTCTGGCTTTTCGGGGTAAACCGAAATTTCCCATGAAATCTGGATTATTTGAATAAAGATGTAATTCCCAGAACTGTCAATATAAAAGATTTGGGAACTTTGAATACCTTTGTAGAAGCATTGCCGATACAATTTGTTGAATCCGGCACTGACGGCGAAGAATCCTGTAACCGCCACCACGCGTAGAAGTCATTTGCAATATCTTAATATCAACGACCATGAGATTCAAAGTGTTTTTATCGCTGCTATTTTTCTGCAGTTATTCCATCTACAGTCAGGTGACGACCGAGAAATGGAAAGTCTTCGAGTTAAACCTGAAGGGATCCAGTAATGAAAATCCGTTTACCGATGTCAATTTGTCAGGCAAATTTATACAGGACAAAGATACCATGACAGTCCCCGGTTTTTACGATGGTGATGGAATCTACAAGATTCGTTTTATGCCTCAAAAAGAGGGTAAATGGAGCTATGTTACCAGCAGCAACATCCAAAAACTAGACAAGAAAAAAGGGAATTTTTTGTGTACTCCGGCACAAAAAAGCAATTACGGCCCGGTAGCGGTGAAAGATACCTTCTTTTTTGCCTATGCCAATGGCACGGCTTATTACCCCTTCGGCACAACCTGCTACGGCTGGGTACATCAGGGAGATAGTCTGGGCGAATTGACTATCAAAACATTATCAAAAGGGTATTTCAATAAAATGCGGATGTGCATTTTCCCGAAAAGCTATGACTGGAACAACAATGAACCGCTTTATTATCCTTTTGAAGGACAACCGCTGAAACAGTGGAACTTCAACAAATTAAATCCAGCATTTTTCCGCAACATTGAGAAACGCATCCAACAACTCGATTCGTTAGGCATTCAGGCCGATCTGATCGTGTTTCATCCTTACGACCGCTGGGGATTCAGTTCGCTGGACAGGAAAACCGAGGATCTCTATATTCAATATATCATCGCCCGCTTTGCAGCCTACAAAAATGTGTGGTGGAGCATGGCGAACGAATACGATTTTATGAATGCCAAAAAGCTGAGCGATTGGGATTACTATATCGAGCAGTTTGCCAAAAGAGATAAATTTCATCACCTCATCGGTATTCATAACGGCACCCGATTCTACGACCACACCAATCCGTACATTACCCACGCCAGTATCCAGAGCGAAGATACCTACCGGGCCAAAGAGTACCGGATGAAATATCGCAAGCCTATCGTTTTTGACGAATGCCGCTACGAAGGAAATATTCCCTGGTCGTGGGGCAACCTGACGGCGCAAACGATGGTTGAAAAATTCTGGCGGGGAGTTACCAACGGAGGTTACGTCGGCCACGGCGAAACGTATGTAACAGAAAACCCGGTTAAATTACCGAACGAATCGTCGGATATTTTATGGTGGTCGAAGGGTGGTGTTTTGCGAGGAGAGAGCCCGGATCGAATCAAATTTCTCCACTCGATAATCGAATCGGCACCACGTCACCTGACCCCAATTCCTCTTTTTACGTGGATGCCCTTCTCTTGCGTCGGGGTAAAATATGAATATTATCTGAGCTATCTGAACGATGCTCAACCCCGAAGCGTTGTAATCGATCTGCCTAAAGATGCATCGTATGCCGTTGAAATTATCGATACATGGAATATGACAATAACCCCGTTGCAAAAAAGGTTCTCAGGGCATAGTCTGATCGAGTTACCGGCAAAACCTTATATTGCATTGCGCATTGTGAAAGTGCAGTAACTATCGGATCATTCTTAGGTATACACTTTAACGGGAGCTCCACGCAATACGGCCAGTCCGTTCATTGCCAGGGCTCCCATTTCATCTTCTCCCGGGAAAACCTTCACCGGAGCAATAAACGCAACCCTACGGGTAATATACTCCACAATATAGCGGCAATAAGCAATCCCTCCGGTCAACAGGATAGCATCAACTTGCCCTTCGAGAACCGTTGCCATGGCACCAATCTCTTTGGCAACATTATAGGCCATCGCATCCATCACCAGTATGGCCTTTGCATCATTCTCCTGCATTGCAAGATGTTCTACTTTTCGCATATCACTGGTTCCCATCAGTGACATTACGCCACCTTTGCCGTTAATCATCTGCTTAACATCGGCGAGGGTATATTCTCCGCTAAAGCAAAGCTTGGCAACATCCACCGCCGGTAGCTGACCCGAGCGGTTGGACGAAAAAGGCCCCGAACCACTAATGCCATCATTCACATCGATCACGCGTCCCCGTTGATGAGCGCCCACCGTTACTCCGCCCCCCAGATGGGCCACCACCAGATTCAGTTCTTCATACGGCTTATCCACCGTTTTCGCATATAAACGACTGATGGCCTTATGATTCAAGGCATGAAATAAAGACTTTCGTTGAAACAAGGCATGTCCCGAGATGCGTGCTACCTCCTGCATCTCGTCCACCACTACCGGATCGGCAATAAAAGCACGGGCTCCGGGTATCTGAGCTGCAAGTGCTTCGGCCAACAACCCGCCCAGACTACTGGCATGTTCGCCCTGAATGCCCAGTACAAGATCTTCATGTAATCGTGCATTCATTTCATACACTCCCGATTCTACCGGTTTTACCATTCCGCCCCGCCCCACAATCGCATCCAACGAATGCAAGTCGATACCCACTTTTGCAAATTCATGCAGTATCAGGTTTTTTCTGAATTCAAACTGATCGGTGATTTTTTTAAACGGCTTCAACTCTTCGGAAGAATGTTCGATATTCGCAGTAAAAACGCAACACTCATCGTGGTAGAGCGCGATTTTGGTAGAGGTGGAGCCCGGATTGAAGGATAAAATACGATACGACATAATTGACTGTATATCAATTAATATATTCGTACTAAGAGAGGAAAAGTATTTGCACAAAAGTTCTCTTTATACGCCTATATTAAGGTTAACCTTTGTGCAAATATAGTAGACATTGTGCTGAATAAAATCATTAGCTGGCTTTAAATAGTAAAAACATACACTATACGGATATTTTGAGATACAAGATAGCTCGGTCAGTTGGCAAAAAGCAGATTGGCCTGCACTATCCTATTACCATCGGAAGCTGGGGCAATCATTGCTGCAAAGATAGCTATGAAAATTACTTCTTTTTGGTTTATCCTATCTGACTCAGCATATAAGCTTCGCCGCCACAGTATTTCTGAACCTGATCTATGAGTTCAAGAACAGCATCTTCAATGTAAGGAAATGGAGTATTGGCATTGCCCTGAACTACAAAAAACACATTGCGTGTGTCGAGTGTTACCTTCGTCTTGTCAATCTGACGCACATCCAGATAACAAATAATTTCGTTACTATCATCAATATATGAATATTCACCGGGCTTAATAGGCTTTGGATCAGACTCTCCAAGTGGAATAAATTTTTCCGTTCCGTTGGTGAACCGAAGGTGTACATTGCCATCAATCCGATCCCAGTCATGAGCACCCAGAGCCAGCTTATATTTTAGCGATATGCTGTTGTAAATATCTACCAACAGGTTGATGTGAGGAATAGCACCCCGTTTTTCGAGAAACTTGTACAGGTTTTCGCTGGAAGAGAGATTCTTCCGGTTGGGGGCTCCCACTTTTTCGTGTAGCTGCCGGAATCCCTTCAAAATAGGATCGTCTTTGATATCTCCCAAATGATGTGCATACTGATATGCATTATCGACGATTTGTTGTTGATAGGTACGAAAAGCACTGTCACTTTCGCGATTCCTGACATTCTCGATAGTCAGATAAATACCCCGTAGTCCAATTTTCTTTATCTCGGGGTGAGCAATAAATTGTTTCTCTATAGCCATAGTTCATCCATTTTGTGTGATATAACAACATAATGCAATGCACTCATCGCGTTTGAATGCGGTATTGCATTTTACAAAACTCGGTTCTCCGGGGAATCGTCGAATTTGAAAAGGACTTCAATTGTAGCGGACAGAAATTTCTCTCAACAGAAGTACCGGTGTTATGCCATACTGTTATTAACACCGGTACTTTCATCATAGCTTTGTTAAAACATACACTTAATCAATCACCTTTTGACTTTACCTGCAACAACTGATCGAATCGGCTTTCGAGAGAAACCTGATTATGGAGAGCTTCTGATGTATCGATACGCTGGATTTTCGTTGAGCTTCTACGCGAAGACCTTCAAAAACAGTAGTAATACCCAATAACAATAAAAACACGTTTGCTTATCCATATTAATTCTCCACTTATGCGCAGTTACTGTAACCGACAACACGATACATTTATCAATTAAACGCTTGCTCCAGATCGGCAATCAGATCGTTCACATCTTCTATGCCGACCGATACCCGGATCAGTGTATCGGTAATTCCGATTTGTTCTCTTATCTCTTTGGCTACCGACGCATGGGTCATCAATGAGGGAAGTTCGATTAACGACTCTACTCCTCCCAGACTTTCGGCTAAAGCAAAGATTTGCAATTTCTCCAAAAAAATTTCAGCGTCACTGATTGTTCCTTTTATTTCAAACGACAGAACACCCCCGAATCCGGTAGCCTGTCGTTTTGCCAACGCGTGTTGCGGATGGCTTTCGAGCCCCGGATAGATCACTTTTTTCACTTTGGGATGTTGTTGCAGATAATGAGCAATAGCTAAAGCATTTTTCTGATGCTGCTCCAAACGAACCGCCAGTGTTTTTATTCCTCTGGCGGTGAGATATGAATCGAATGGAGGCAAAACCGCTCCAACGGCATTTTGATGATACTGAATACGCTCATAATAATCGGAATTGTTTAGCAAAACCGCTCCACCCAGCACGTCGCTGTGACCACCGATATATTTTGTAGAACTATGCACCACGATATCGGCTCCCAGATCGAGTGGCTTTTGAAAGTACGGAGACAAAAACGTATTGTCGACGACCAGAATAAGACCGTGTTTGTGACTCAATTCGGCAATTGCTTTTATATCCGACAACTTGAGCAACGGATTGGAAGGACTTTCGATCCATACCAAACGAGTATGTGGTTTGATGGCTTTTTCAACCAGAGAGACATCGGTAGCATCAGCATAAGAGACTTCGTATGAGGTAAAAACGTGATTTAACAAACGTTTGGTACCCCCATAGAGATCGTCAAAAGCGACGATATGATCGCCGGTTTTGAGAAGAGATAACAACACGGTAGTTTCGGCAGCCAAACCGGAACTGAACGCCAAACCATATTTTGCATTTTCCAATGCGGCCAGCTTACTTTCCAATGCTTTACGCGTAGGATTTAACGACCGGGTGTATTCATAGCCGGCTGTTGGTTCGGTCACTTTTTTTCGAGCAAATGTGGTGGACAAATGAATAGGAACCACCACATCGCCTGTTGCTCCATCTCTGAAATCGGGTTCTTCGCCCGCATGAATGGCTTTGGTTGCAAAGCCGGAAATTCTGGTTACACTCATAATTTTTTTATTTTTCAGTTTATTTTCATCAGGCTTAGTTTGAACCCCGTATAAATATTTGGAATGAGGGCAAAGCGCAGTAAGAACTTCCATCGCAGCCAATGGCCTGATAGATAGTGATAATTTTTAACACGCTCAAATCCGTAATTCCATTTTTCAATTTTCGATGTCCAGTTATTTCCCCATTGAAAAGGAGCATGCCTGAGATCAATGCTCTGGTGCTCGTATAGACGGACATAAGATTCCGGTATGGTATCGAAAACAATATAACTATTGGAAAAATTGAGTCCAATCTGTTTAAATAATTGTTTTACTTGTTGTTCTGTAAAGTACATTAGGATTCCCTCAGCAATGATTAGTACATTCTCTTTTTCTTCCACATCATTGACCCAGGAAAAGTCGAAAATGCTTTTGATAATTTTTCTTTCATGCTCTGGAAAGAAGAGGTTGCGAAGAAGAATCGGTTGTTCAAGGTCCAATTGATACCATTTCACGTGGTCGAATCGGATATGTCGAGTATCTAAACCAGCCCCCAGATTAATAATCACAGGATTCGATGTCGATTTGAGATAGCGATTTACTACTCGATCTAACATTTTCGTACGGACGGCAATGATCGTTTGCGTAATATGATCAGAGGCCATCTTCTGAAAATCATAATCGATTCGACAGACAATATCAACAGCTTTGTCGTCTCTTATAATTCCTTTATCGAGGGTCTCTTTGGCTCGAAAGAAAAGAGGAACAAGCAGCGTCTCTGATACATTCTTCAACTGGGGATCATGTGTTTCTTTCTTATAAGTCAACTCCATTAGTCGATAGTTTTGTGTTGATGCAGGTAATTGATAAAATCGATACGTGTTATCAATCCCTCAAAATCGCCTCTAGAATCTTCAACAATAGCCACCAATCCGGCATTCAATACTTTAGCCAGCTCATCTTTATGTGCAGTATGCAACAGTGTTGTCAGCTCTCTGGTCATCACGTCTTTAACCGGAGTATCGTTTGTATAGTCTTCCGAATAAAGTGCTAATAACAGATCCGATTCATCTATAATACCCACTACCTTTCTCCCATTAAGCACCGGCAACTGAGAGATATCGTACAACTTGAACTTCGCATAGACCGACTTCAGCGTATCTTCCGGTTCGGAATAAATGATGGCATTGTCTTCGAAGCGTCTCGAAATAATGTCTCTCAAGTCTCCATAATGTTCTCGTTCAGTCAATCCTTTGTCGAGCAACCAGTAGTCATTATACATTTTTGAGAGATATTTATTTCCGCTATCACAAGCCAGTGTTACCACATGCTTCGGAGTGGTTTGTTCGCGGCAATAACGGATAGCTGCGCTCAAAAGCGTACCGGTTGAAGACCCCGCCAGAATTCCTTCATTTTTAAGCAAGTCGCGTACAGCATCAAAGCTCTCCTTGTCGCTCACGGTATATGCCTGCTTGGTTAAGGAGAAGTCGGCAATGGAAGGAATAAAATCCTCCCCGATACCCTCTACCAACCACGAACCGGCATCGGTACGCAAGACCCCTTTATTGATATAATCGGCCAGGATAGAACCTTTGGGATCGGCCAGAATAAATTCCGTTTTTGGGGAAATTTTCTTGAAGAAACGGGTAAGCCCGGTGATGGTTCCCGACGAACCGACACCCACCACTACGGCATCGACCCGATGATTGAGCTGATCCCATATTTCGGGAGCCGTAGATGTTTCATGAGCCAAAGGATTGGCCGGATTCTCAAACTGATTGATATAGAAGGCTCCTCTCTCATTAGCTATCCGTTGGGCATAGTCCTGATAATATTCGGGATGCCCTTTGCCAACATCCGAACGGGTTAAAAGGATTTCGACCCCCAAAGCCCGAAGATGGTTGATTTTTTCCTGACTCATCTTATCCGGTATAACCAGAATGAGGGTATATCCTTTTAGTCGGGCAGCCAATGCGAGACCGATACCGGTGTTGCCAGCAGTTGCTTCTACCAGCGTATCTCCCGGTTGGATCTTCCCTTGCCGCTCGGCTTCATTAATCATTGATAATCCCACCCGGTCTTTGATGGAACCACCCGGATTTTGATTTTCAAGTTTGATAAAAAGACGGCATAAACCGGTATCGGTATGCGTCAGTTCTACCACCGGAGTGTTTCCGATAGTATCGAGAATAGAAGTTGAAGTCATGGTGAAATTATTTATCTATTGATTTATGATTCAGTTTACTATTACGTTTTCCGTAGCGGAAATAGACAACCAATCCTATTAGTAACCAGACAATGAGTCGTAACCAGGTATCGAAAGGCAACGATACCATAAGTATTACACTGATAATGATACTCACTACCGGAAGGATTGGAACCAACGGCGTTTTGAAAGGACGATGTACATCCGGTTGCGTTTTGCGCAAAATCAATACTCCCGTGCTTACGAGAATAAATGCCAGCAATGTACCGATACTGGTCATTTCGCCCACAATGTGTATCGGGGCAAAGCCGGCAAACAAGCAGATAAAAACGCAAAGCAAGATGTTTGACTTAAAGGGAGTTCCATATTTTGCATGGATATCGGCAAATAATTTAGGCAAAAGGCCATCGCGACTCATCGAAAAAAAGACCCTCGACTGTCCCATCAAATCGACCAATATCACCGAAATGTAGCCTATCAGGATAGCGAAAATAATTAATTGGGATAACCAGACGAAAGGCGTTTTAGCAATAGCAATGGCTACCGGTGCCGCGCTATCCTTGAATTCATGATAGTTCGCCATTCCGGTCATTACATAGGCAAACGATATGAAAAGGACGGTACAGATAATCAAAGAACCGATGATGCCTATTGGCATATTCTTTTGAGGGTTCTTTGTTTCCTGAGCCATCGTAGCTACTATATCGAATCCTATAAAAACAAAGAAAATTACCCCTGCCCCACGGAATATGCCACTAATGCCGTACTCTCCGAAAGTCCCCGTATTGGCTGGAATAAAAGGATGGTAATTGGCCGGATTGATATAATGCCAGCCAACAGCAATGAATGTCAACACAATTCCGACTTTAAGAATGACAATGACGGAAGTCACAACAGAAGAGAGGCCTACGCCTCGGATAATAACCAGCGTGATCACCAGCACCACCAGAATTGCCGGAAGGTTGATAAAGCCATGAGCAATGGATCCGTCGGCTAACGTAATGGTCTCAAAAGGTGAGAGAGCCAGTTGGGTCGGGATGTGAATACCGTAAAAGCTGAGAAACTTGATCAAGTATTGCGACCAACTGATGGCTACCGTTGCGGCTCCTACCGAATATTCAAGGATCAAATCCCACCCGATGATCCAGGCAAAGAATTCACCGATACTCGTGTAAGAATAAGTATAAGCACTGCCTGCAACCGGTACCAGCGAAGCAAATTCGGCGTAGCACAAGGCATTGAAACTGCAACAAACAGCAGCCACAACAAACGAAAGAATGATAGCTGAACCTGCATTGTTTGCAGCTGCAATTCCGGTAAGGGAAAATAAGCCTGCTCCGATAATTACTCCGATGCCAATAGCAATCAATCCCCACGGACCGAGTTTTCTTTTCAACGTATTGATACCGTTTTCGGAAGCTTCAGCAACAAGTACCGAGATTGTTTTTTTTCTGAATAAATTATTCATTTTCGATAATAGCGTTGTTTAGGAGTTATTATTGGAGTGCTTTTTCGAACTCCGACAGAATGTCATCAATATGTTCCAGACCGGTTGAGATACGAATCAATCCTTTGGAAATACCTGCCCGGTTCAGCTCCTCATCACTCAGTGAGCGGTGAGACGTTTTTGCCGGATACGATGTCGAGGTAGATACTCCTGCCAAACTTGGTACCAACTTAATAGTCTCGAGATTCCGGATCAAATCATAGGCTCCTTTTTCTCCTTCATACAAATCAATGCTCAGCATTCCTCCGAACAAACCGTTTTGCAGTACCTTCAATCCGGTTTGATGAGTGGACGAAGATGGTAGGCCCGGATAATTGACGGTTTTTACTTTCGGATGATTTTCCAAAAATTGAGCCAGTATCAATGCATTTTCCGAATGTTTTTTTATTCTCAACTCCAATGTCCGAAGACTGCGGATTATCAACCAGGCATCGAAAGGACTCATGGTTGGACCGAAGAGCACCCCGGTAGTATAAACATCTTTAATCGTTTCTCTGTCCGTCACCACAATTCCAGCCGTCACGTCGCTATGGCCTGACAAATACTTGGTTGCACTGTATACCACAATATCGGCACCCAGTTGCAAAGGCTGACAAATAATGGGAGTGGCAAATGTATTGTCAACAATCAACTTGGCGTTATGTCGGTGAGTAATTTCCGCAATCTTGGGCAGATCTATCACCTCCATCACCGGATTGGAAATTGTTTCGATATAAACTACTTTCGTGTTAGGCTTGAAATACGGTTCAATATCTTCATTGATAGGATCGACAAAGGTGACTTCGATATTAAATCGTTTCAACTCTTTCTTTATCAACTGAAAGCTGCCTCCATACAGCACATTGGCGGCAATCAGATGGTCGCCCGCCTGCAACTGGGAAAGAATACTAACGGATATGGCGCCCATTCCCGAGGAATAGACTTCAGCAGCCTCTCCTTCTTCAATGGTGGTCATTATTTCTTTTAAAGCATCATGAACCGGGTTCCCATTTCGCGTATAAATATACCCGTGAGCCTTCTGTTCATATACCCGATCCAGACTTTCAACATCGTCGAATACAAACACAGAACTCATCGTGATTGGCAATGATTTTCCCCGGGAAATAGACTCCGGGCTTTTCTCTCCTGCATGAATGAGCTTTGTTGCAAAATTCTTCTGCATACTTTTTTGATAAGGGATTAAATTGGATTTTTATTTTGAACCGAAACTACGCAGATGAACCCAACTCTTGTATTCTTCCGCGTCTTTATTTTCGGTCAGTACTTTCAACTCGTTCAAATATTTATTTTTTGTCATTCCATAGAGCTTACGGTCATTGCCGACAGGACACACTTTGATACATACCCCACAGGGATAATGCAGCTCTTTTTTTAATTGATGATGATATTCGGCACATTTTTTCTTGTCCATTCGGGCAACAAGCTCTTTGCGGGTAGTAAAAGCTGCTGTCGGGCAACAACGTTTACACAGCTCACATTTAACGCACAGCTCTTTCTCTATCAGTGGGTCGGGAGGCAACTCGGCATCCGTAAAAACGGATACCAGCCGGACTCTGGGCCCGTATTGTTTAGTCAACAAGGTGTGATTATAACCGATAGTTCCCAATCCTGCATATTTTCCAGCAAGCACATGCGAAAATGCAGCTTCCGGCTTGTCTACCAATACGGAAATTTCTCCATAGCCGTCGCGGGGAAAGAAGACTGCCCGGTAGCCTTTATTGTTGAGATGTGCTGCAATTTTATAGGCAATCTCGTCCAACACCCGGTTGGAAGTGTTGTACAGTTCCGAATAGACTATGGACGGGGTACTTTCGAGCATTGGAAGAAAAATAGGCGTTCCGATAACAATGACCGATCGGGTAAAAGGAAAGATGGTGTGAGGAAAATAAGCAGGAGCAGTATCCTGAAATTCAGGCCATCGTTCTACTGACGCTATTCCGATCATGTCGGCTCCGAAAGTTTTGCTTTTACGAATAATGTCTTTTTTCAGTTTGTTTGCGTCAAGATATGATGTCATACTTTCGTTTATATATCAACAACATAACAGCAGGAAAATTTCCTGCTGTTATGTGTACTATTGTCAATCTGTTGATGTTCTCTGTTTTACTCAGCAGCGCCGTAAAAACCATGTTCCGATAAATTAGCAAAGAACAAGGCATTAATAAATAATCTGTTTGTTCCCGGCCAATAATTGCGGTAGGTCGGATCGTCGGCAAAAAGAACGATAGAACCGGCTCCACTTTCACGTACAATGATTGCTGCCGAATTTTTGACTTTTGCAATACTCTCTTTGGGAGCATAACCGTTCACAAATGGATGTGATGTATACTGAGATACAGTGGCATACCGATTGGCACTTGGAGCAAGAACCGTGTTGTCATTCTTATTAATATAGAGCTTGCGGGTAGATAGACCGAATCCGATCGGATGCGTAATGTCTATATCAGCTTCAAAAATGGCTCCGTTTATACGGTTTGCCCCTTCAGCATCTTGCTGGGTAACATAATCCAGACGTTTACCGGTTTCTTCCTGTTGGTTAATTCCTAATGCACGTTGACCATTCGTCTCCTGGGCTTTCCCTTTGGCTGTTTCTGCTTTCGCTTCAGTTGGAGCAACAGAACCTCCTCTTCTGCCTGAGAAACTGGACTCTGTCAATTTTTCATTAATAAGTCCCTGATTAATTGCCCATGCTGTTGCACTTTGAAATGTTATTAACGTTCCTCCTTCATTTACCCAATGTTTCAGTCTCTCAACAGTAAGCTTGTCCCATGCCGAGTAATTTCCACCCGGCAGCACAATCGTATTATATTTGTTCAGTAATGCCCGTTGGAAACTGCTGACATCGATCTTCACTACCGGAAGCGATAGTTGCTGGTTTAACAAATACCACACCTGCCCTGCCTCTTCAGAATTAACGCCCTGACCGAAAGCGACAGCCACCTCCGGTTGACGCACCGTCTTTATATTGCTGCTTCCCAAATCGATGCCATCGATATTGAAACCGGTTGACACGGAGGCAAACGAGACACGAGCACTATCGGCCGCTACTTTTAGCGTTCTGTACAACGAATCGGAAGAGATGGTTTGTCCGGCTACCGGAATAACAAGAGAGCCGTAGCTATAGGTTTTGTTGCCGTCGGGAGTTGCAACAGTAAAAGGTTTAAATGCTGTTTTGACAAGCACCTTTTTATCCAAAAGATAATACAGCGCTTTGCTTGCATTATAATCTGTCCAGCTTAACAAATAAGCATAGTTTGACACTCCGCCTTTTATTTCGCCCTGTGGCAGACTGACCGATGTCACAAGACTTCCTTTTGTAACTGCGCTATTCACTTTGGCAGATTGCAATCCGTATGCTTGAATCAAACTCCAAGCGGTATTGTCCATAAAAAGACTGTCCTGCAATAAATTTTCTTCAAAAACGGCATTCACAATCTGATAATTAGGCTGCTCGGAAGGAACGACATAAGCCTTCTTTTTTTGGAATGTCTTCCCGTTTTGCGAAAAGTTATCATTCAATTCATATACTTGCACACGGTGTCGGAGTAGAATACCAAGAAACTTCTGCGTTAAGTTTTCATCTTTACTATCGCCGAATACATAGGCTTTTGTACTACTTTGGCGCCCTTGTTCCAATGCGTTTTTGAAGAAATCTTTCTGAACTTTGAACAGTCCCTCTTTCTCCGCCACAGCACCACGAATGGTAGCTAAACTGGTAGCCAGATGGTTCCTGATGGTGAAAGAAAAAGTAAGAAGACCATTGGATGTTTCACGCAGAATACCTCCCGAACTGGCTTCTTCAAAAGTTGCTCCTACGCTTCCATAAAATTTAGGGTAAGTAGAGCCATAAATCGGCGACAAGTTGTCATAATTTTCTTTTGTAAAATAAAGCGAACCAATAGCATCCAAAGCTTTGGCCTCGTATTTTGCAAGTACTACACTAAAATCGTACAAAAACTGTGGAATGTGCGGATTCTGATGGCGCTTGGGCGATGGTTCAAAATAGTAGGTTGCATTGGATCCCTGTTCGTGAAAATCGATTTGAACATTTGGATACCATTTGTGAAAAAACTCTACCCTGTTGATACTTTCAACCTGACTCAGGTTCAGCCAATCACGGTTAAGATTGTTCAGATAATGATTTCCACGTCCACCAGGCCATTGTTCCTGATGTTCTTTATCCAAACCGTCGGCAACCGGTGGATATGATTTATACGAATTGTACCAGTTGGCAGCTCTGTCGCGGCCATCCGGATTTTCAGATGGATCGATCAGAATAACAGCTTCCTTGAGGAATTTAGCCGTTTCTTCGTTCTGGTTCGCTACCAGGTAATAAGCAGTCAGCAAACTAGTTTCCGCGCTCGAGGTCTCATTGCCATGAACACTGTAACTCAAATCAATAATTACCGGTTCGTTTTTCCCTATTATAGGTTTTGAAGGGTCAACTAACGTTGCATGAATTTTCTGAATATCGTCAATGCGCCGGTAGTTTTCAGCCGAAGTGATCGTAGCCACTACTTGAGGGCGTAATTCATACGTTTTCCCGATTACTTCCACATGAATTTTATTCGACTTTCTTGCCAACTCGTTCAAATAGGCAACAATCTGATCGTGACGGGTATAATGTGACCCAATCGGATACCCCAAAAATTGTTCGGGAGAAGGAATTGAAGAATCGAAACTACCGCTCTTCGGAAAATAGTAATCCGATTGTGCGTATGTTACCTGTGCAGTCAGTAGCAGCACAAGTACGGCAAATAAATATTTTATTGTTTTCATTTTAGTCTGCATTAATTTGTTAATAACCTGTATTTTGCGTCACATCAGGATCGGAAAGGATATCCGAACCGGGAATCGGGAAGAGCCATAAGTTTGTATTGGTTACACCTAAAACAATACCTACTTTTTTAGTTCTTACCAAATCGAACCAACGATGTGCTTCAAAAGCGAATTCAATATTGTTCTCATTTTCAATGGCAGTCAGAATATCAGCTTGAGTCGTTGCTGTTGAATTGGCAAGACCTGCACGATTTCTTACCACATTTAGGTCTTGAAGAGCCTCCGCAAGTTTATTTTTTCCAGCCACGGTAACATCATCTCCTAAATGAGCTTTCGCTTCGGCACGAATAAGGTAAAGTTCGGCAATCCGAATTAAATAGAACGGATCAGCTCCGGCAGTCGAGTTATACAATACGCCATAGACGTTGGGACTTGTGCCGGCAACCAGTGCGCTTCGTGTGCCGCCTATCGTCGGATTCTTCACTTTGGCCACAAACGAATCGGATGGCTTTAGCGTGTATTGTCCGCCCAAATTACTCAAGTACCAAAGGTTCCAGAAACCATTCTTATCATTCGCTGAAAATGTCAGTTCAAGAACCGATTCGGATGTAAGGTAGGGTGCCGTAAAGAATGCTTTATACGGAGAGACTAAATTGTATTTTGTCGTTTCGGCAATTACCTGCGAGGCATAGTTTTCGGCATCACTCCATTGTTGCCGGTAAAGGTGGAGACGAGCACGCAATGCCCGAACAGAAGCCTTCTGCGCACGATTTCTCAGGTTGCTGTCGGAAGCTGTTGCATCGGGTAATAACTGTTCGGCTTTGGTCAAATCGGCCAATACCTGATCGTAAGTTTGATCCAACGTACTCCTTTTTACACCTTTGAGTGAAGCAATATCTTTGGTTGGTGTCAAACGAAGTTGAACCCCGCCCCAGCCTCGCCCCAGGTCAAAATAACCAAGAGCACGAATAAAATAAGCCTCACCAAGAATTTTGTTTTTCTCTGTGGTTGTCAACACCGGATCATTCACCGAAGGCACCAATGCAATCACAGTATTTGCTGAATTAATAGCTTGGTATATTCCCTGATAAGCCGCTACGGTTACTACGTTATCGACAGGAATAGAAACCTGATCTAACTGTAAATACTGAGATAATGATCCGTTAAACACAACATTATCAGCTGTAATTGTTCCTAAAGTTGTATAGGAAGAATAGTAATTCTGCACCTCGTCATAAGCACCTATTATGGCAGCCCGAGCGGTTCCTGCATCTGTAATGGCAGCATCAGAAGGTAGATTACTGTTTGATTTTTCATCAAAAAAGTTTCCGCATGAACTCAATAAAAGAGATGTTGCGAACAGAGAAAGTCCTATAAGATATTTTGATGTTTTCATATCTGTATTTTTTTGAAAATTAGAAAGTAACATTAATTCCGGTTGTTATGGTTCGGGGTTGTGGAGCAGTTGCCCAGTCATAACCGGCTGTATTTTGGTTACTACTTTGTGAACTGACTTCCGGATCTAATCCTCTGTATTTTGTAAGCGTAATTAGATTTGTTCCCGAAACGTAAACTCTGACGTTGCTAATTCCTGCTTTTCTTGTGATTGACGAAGGAAGATTGTATGCCAAAGAAGCTGATTTCAAGCGAATGAAAGAACCATCATCCAGATAGCGAGAACTCAGATTTGACACCACACCTCCGTAGTTATTGGCTGAACCTCCATTGGCATTGGTGTCTCCGCTATATGTAGTCAGGCGTGGAATCTCGGTCACATCGCCCGCCTTTTGCCATCTTTCCAACTGGCGGTCTAAGAATCCGATGTTCTTTTGTGTACCTCCGTGTACCATAAAGAACTCGTTCATATTCATAATTTTATTCCCATGCACGAAGGAAATAAAGAGATTCAGCTCAAAGTTCTTATATGTGAAGTTGTTTGTGAAACCACCTGTGAAATCAGGATTAGCATTTCCAACGACCTGCCGGTCGGCAGAGGTTATTTTACCATCTTTACTCACATCTTCATAAACAGCATTCCCTGTTTGAGGATCGACATAAAGCTGTTTATAGAGATAAAAAGAGTTGATAGCATAACCCTGTTTCAATATAGAAATATTTCGTCCTGATGCACCCAGAGTAATGTCCGATGCCAATTTTTTAATCAGGTTTTTATTATGCGAAATATTGAAATCGGATGTCCAGCTAAAATTTTTGGTTCTGACATTAACGGAATGAAAAGAGAACTCAAATCCTTTATTGCTCACTGCTCCATAATTCTGAGTGTAAGAAGCGAATCCGGAACTATAGGTCACCGGAACGGCAAGCAGTAGGTCATAGGTATATTTGTCGTAATAATCAAACGACACCGACAATCGGTTCTTCAACACAGAGAATTCTGTACCAAAATCGATTTGGCGGGTGGTTTCCCATGTTAAATTAGGATTTGCCAACTGAGAAGGAGCCGTTCCCGCGATACTCAGGTAACTACCGGATCCCGACCAAAGGCCCTGTGACGCATAGGCTCCAATTCCACTTTGGTTGCCCGACAACCCGATACTTCCTCTGAGTTTCAGTTCATCAAAGATTTTCAGCTTGTTTACAAACTTTTCCTGTCCGGCATTCCAGGTTGCACCTCCCGAAGGGAAATATCCCCAACGTTTATTACTACCGAATTTTGAAGATCCGTCTGCTCGAATACTTCCATCAATAGTATATTTGTTGTCATACGTATATGAAGCCTTGCTGAAGAATGAGGCTAAATTGCTTTTCGACTTAACAGATGTTCCGGAAGTTGTGGCTGCTGTTGATATCGCAGTTAAATCGTTCGTTGCAAACCCCGAGCCAGTGGCACCTGTAAACTGATACAAACTTGAATTGATTGTATTTCCAATCAAAGCATTGATACTATGTTTTCCGTTCTCACCAAACGATTTAATAAACGTAAGAACCTGTTCATTTGCCAATACCTGATTTTTTGTATCGTAGGAAGATGCCGATCCGTTTGTAGCGATACCGGCGCTGATCAATGTGTTGGAATAATTATTTTCATACACATCATTATTATCAAGACTCCAGCTGCTGCGTAATTTCAGGTCGGGAGTTATTGCATAATCGGCAAAAATGTTCCCAATGGTTCGGAAGCCGACTGCATCATTATTCAAATTATTTATCAGCCCAATGTGGTTGTCAAAAGCGCCATAGCGGGCATAAGATCCATCACTGTTATAGACTGGTAAATATGTTCTTACAAATAAGGCCGAGTTGATTACTCCAACCGGGTTATTGTCGTTGCTACTAACATTTCTCCATGTCCGTGACAAGTTTAAACTTGTACCTACTTTGATTTTATTAGTTATCTGATTATCATAATTCAACCGACCCGAATAGCGGGTAAACGCCGAAGGTTTCGCAATGGATTGCTGGGTTAAATAGCCAAGCCCGATAAAGTAGGTATCTTTATCACTACCGCCCTGAATCGACAGGTCGTAATTACGGGTAACTGCAGTTCTAAATACATCTTTCAATCTGTTATAGGTTTGAAGGGTATCAGGCCGAGCAGTAATCAATGTAGCTGTTGCGGGGTCTTTTCCGTTATCAATGGCCGTATTTTTTGCCGATTCATTCGCTAAAGTTGCCGTCTCCGGGCCATTTGTCACCGGATAAGATTTGGCTGCTTTTGACCATCCATGCGAAATCTGCAAATTAATCTTTGCTTTGGAACCTTTCTTTCCTCTCTTAGTTGTAACAATTACAACACCGTTTGCGCCCAATGATCCATAAATTGCAGTGGCATTTGCATCTTTTAGAATCGTTATATTTTCAATATCATCCGGATTTATATCGGCTAAAGGATTTGACGGTGCCTGATTACCCATCCCGGTCTGAATCATGTTGGTATTACTGATAAACACTCCATCAATAATATATAAGGGATCGACACCGGCATTGATTGAATTGGTACCACGAATCCGGAATGTAACACTACCTCCGGGTACCCCCGAATTAGATGTTACCTGAACTCCGGTTGCTTTGCCCTGTAACAATTCATTGAAACTGGAAGCCGCCGTATTATCTTTCAAAGAATTCGCATTCACAGTAGTTACAGCGCCCGAAATATATTTTTTCGTTTGAGTACTATAGCCTGTCACAACGACTTCATCCAGTTGATTTGAAAGATCGTTAAGCACAATATTAACCGGCTCATTTTCATAAAGATCAATTTCCTGATTTTTGTATCCGATTGCTCTTACTTCTAATGTAATGGGAAAAGATTGTTTGGTAGAGAACTTAAATTCTCCGTTAGCATCGGTAACAGAACCGACGGTGGATCCTTTAATGGTGACGGTTGCACCTATAATGGTTGATCGCTTATCATCAAGTATTTTACCTTTGATTGTCGTTCCGTTTTGCGCAAACGAATTAAGAGAGAAAATCAAGAAAACACTTAAAAAAACATAAGCGCGTGGTTTGTTTATGAGAAACTGGAACCAATTTCTCCTGAAAAGGAATAATTTTGTCATAAATCTAATTTTTTAGGTTCAGTGCCTCCTAATACCAATTGCAGACGGGAAAGGGAGGCACTCTTGTTGAAAAGAGTTTATTCAATTGAGGTAAGTAATTTTTCTTCAAGCTGTGATTGCTGTGCAGAAAGAGTCGATTCGTCCAGGCTCAAAAAACCTGCTTCGTGGTTATAGTTCTGACCATTTGTAACCACCCACTTAAGAAAGGATCTCAGCGTTTTATTATTTATCTGTTCTTTTGTCAACACTAACCCGAAATTTTGGACAGGAATATTTTCCACACTGCTTTTTTCAAGCAGGGAAATTATATTGTCTAAATCCAGCGAATTCAGCGCTTCCTTTTGTTGTGCTCTGATATTAAGGGGCAAAAGAGCAATATCCGATCTCAATTTACGGCTTTGAAGATCATACGTATAGCTAATACTATTATACGTTACTCCTGTCGTATCTTTTTTTATTGCATTTAGCAAGTAAATATCGTCGCCCAATACTTTTTTCCCTTTCAGATCTACCGGTCTGGCTCCGAAGTATTTTGCAAGCACAATTGTGGTCGGAGCCTGACTCTCCCGACTATAGACCGTTGCAATGTATTTACTCTTAGAGTCCTGTTGGTCTTCTGTAAAAATATCCGATTCGTCAAAAAGCAATTTTTTCAAAGCCTTCTTTGACAATCCGCTTTTACCCACTTTAGCAAGAATAGGGTTCTGTTTGTTACTAACCGGAATCAAAGCATACCTTCCCACATATGAAATAATCTGGTTAGCAAGCAAGTCCGAATCCGGTACCTGATAAGCAGCCACTTTTAGGGTCTGTGCTGCATCTGCATTTTGTTTCGTATTTATAATAACCGGCGCCTGGGGATTCACTTTATTATATTCCGACACCCATTTCTCAATGAGCGAAAAAGTAAACTTTGCTCCGGTCAAATTAAAAACATTTGCTTCTTTTTCTTGAGCAGACACAGAAAAAGGGATTAAAAACATTAATATAAATATTTTAACAATAGTAGTTTTCATAATTTCAATATGTAAATTGATTGAATCTGAAAAATAGCAAGAGTGACGTGCCTAATAAAAATATATGTAAAAAAGAGGAAGGAATCTGATGCTGTATATGCGAAGAGCAATGCATGCAATCAACTTTGGTAAGAAAAAGATGAATAGATTCCCGGAACGTTCAACAAGGCGAGTCCTTGTCACATTAGATGTATAGTATCAACAACAACCACACATACACATTCGGAGCATCATATTCATTCTTGTCATAATCAATTCTGATTAGTTTTATACGTTCAATTACCGATAAATTTGAAACATAAATGAGGCCAATGCAGATCTAATACTGGCTTTATGTTTTACGACACAAAATTCACCATTTTTAATGGGGCCAGAAATCCCTTCTATGTGGTATTTCCATAACACGAATATGGTATATTACAGAGCCTATTTTAACACACTATTTTGCTGGAAATGCCATGAGTCCTGAGACAAAACAGCCGGAAAATGCAATTGCATCTTCCGGCTGTTCCTATTTAATTATTATATCGAGCAAGTCTTCTGGTAAATCCTTTCTGTTTTCTTTACCTTGATACACGACCTGAACCATCACCTTTCATCAGGCCTTCTACCTCGGCAACAGAGATCAGGTTGAAGTCTCCCTGAATGGTATTTTTAAGCGTAGAGGCGGCCTGGGCAAAGTCGAGGGCCTTCTGGTCATCGTGAGGATAGGCAATCAGTCCATAAATCATACCGCCCACAAAGGCATCGCCCACACCTACACAATCAACCACGTGAGTGATGTCGTAAACACGGGTATGTTTCATCGTTCCTTCCGAATAGAGCACGCTGGCAAGAGTGTTGTGGTTGGCATTAATCGTATTCCGAAACTCGATAAAAACCTTTTTGCAACGAGGAAATTTTGCCACCATCTCTTTTGCCGCCTTTTCGTAACTGACCAAATCCATTTCGTAACTGGTATCTAACGCCTTAAAGTCGGCCATATCAATGCCCAGTACCTTCCGGTATTCGTCGTGGCTCCCAAAAACAGCATCGCTGTAAGCCACCATCTCGGGCAACACTTCGGTTGCTGATTTGCCATAGTTCCAAAGATTTTTACGGAAGTTGAGGTCGCACGAAATGGTCAATCCTAGTTTGTCGGCAGCCAAAATAGCTTCGCGGCACACATCGGCAGCTTCGGGCGACAGCGACGCAGCCACACCCGACCAGTGAAACCAGGTAGCATCGGCAAATACAGCCTGCCAATCGATCATACCCGGAGCGATGGTTGCAAATGCCGAATCGGCACGGTCGTATACAACCTTCGATCCGCGCGAGATAGAAGCATTCTCAAGGAAATAGATGCCCAACCGTTTTCCTCCATAAACAATATGCTTCGTGCCAACATTATAAGAGCGTAACTGACTCAGACAACTTTGGGCTATTTCGTTTTGCGGTAAACGGGTAATAAATTCGGTGTCGATTCCAAAATTGGCAAGCGACACGGCAACGTTGGCTTCGCTTCCCCCAAAGGTGGCGACATACTCTTTTGCCTGAGCAAACCGAAGATAACCGGGTGCCGTCAACCGCAACAGGATCTCTCCGAACGTAACAACTTTATTTTTCATACGATAATAATTTGTTTTTTAAAAGGTCGCATGGAACTTCATGTTGCTGTAAATTATTATCATCCCCTTGGGCGTTGTAAAGCAACATGTTCGTTTCATATATAACTGATTTTGAATAGATAAATTTCTCTTTTTACAATTTGTCCGAGTCGCTAAATAACAAATTCTACCCTCACCTTTTTAGGAGAATACAATTTCAAATCAAATTGTATTGCATCATGCAGGATAGAATCAAAACTTTGACTGTCATAAAATAACAGCGCATAGGAGACTTCTGTAAAAACACTAACAAAGTTACAAGAAATATTCCGGTTCTTACCGGTTTTTTACCGTAAACACTGTGTATATACGCCTCTTTTACCATCCGTAAACATCGTGTTTAACAACCGGAATAGGCCACACGGCAACGGAAAGACCCCCGCTTTTTGTTTTGTTTTTTCGCGGGTTTGTCATAGCTTTGCAAAAAAGGTTGTAATGAAAAAGATTGTTTTTATATCTCTCATATTGGTCACTTTCTTAGCCTCATGTAAGAAAGATGATACCGTTCGTGCAAAAGAATACCTGAAGAAAGCGGAACAAATGTTGGCTCAGGGCAATTATAACTCGGCCAAACTGAGTCTGGACAGCATCCATCTGTTGTTTCCGCGTCTGGTACCGATGCGTCAGGCAGCCGATACGCTGATGTATAAGGTAGAACTGGCGGAGGCAAAACGCAACCTGATTTTTGCAGACAAAATGTTGCCGCTGCAAAAGCACGTGGCCGATTCGCTGATGCGATCGTTCCGTTACGAGAAAAATGCCAAGTACGAAGATGTGGGGCGATATATCTACAAAACACAATCGGGCATGAACCGGATCGGGCTCAAAGCGTACGTAACAGAACTGGGAGAGATGACGCTTGTGAGTGCCTACACCGGATCACCGCTGGGATTCACAAAGACAAAAGTATCGGTGAATGATCTGTTTGCAGAAACGGTGGCTGGCAGTGGCGATAGCCGTACGGCATTCACCCATCAGGGACAGTCGTGGGAAAACGTAAGTTATACCGATCCGGAGATCAACGGAGTGGATAATTTTATTGCGCACAACCTCACGGCAAAAATTGTGGTGGCGCTCGAAGGGGGTAAACGCAGCTACAGCTATGCGCTGTCGCAAGGAGAGAAACAGGCCATTACCCAATCCTACTATTTAGCCGAAATGTTGAGAAACGTGGTACGTTTGAAAAAGGACATTGAAAAGGCCAAGAACAAAATAACAATCGTTTGCCCCCATTTACGGCTAAATCCGCAGGATCAGTTGCCTGAAACATTCAGGTAGGAAGTTTATTGCTGTGCTTTGTAAGCCAACAAAGTATTTTTGAGCAATTCTACACGGGTCATCGGACCGACACCACCGGGAACCGGAGTGATGTAAGAACATTTCGGCGATACTTCATCGAATCGCACGTCACCGGTCAGCTTGAAGCCGCTTTTGGTCAGCGTAGAAGGCACACGGGTAGTCCCCACGTCGATCACCACGGCACCCTCTTTCACCATATCTTCTTTCACGAAACCGGGAGAGCCGATGGCTGCAATCAGAATATCGGCCTGGAGGCAGATCTCCTTGATGTTTTGCGAACGACTGTGGCATACGGTAACCGTAGCGTCGCCTGGATAGGCTTTTTGCATCATCAGACCGGCAATGGGCTTGCCCACAATGTTGCTCCGACCGATTACCACGCAATGTTTCCCTTTGGTTTCGATTTTGTAACGTTCCAACAGTTCGATGATGCCTGCCGGAGTAGCCGAAACCAGCGAAGGCAACCCAATCAGCATTCGTCCCACATTGATGGGGTGAAATCCGTCAGAATCTTTTGCCGGGTTGATGGCTTCAATAATTTTTTGTTCCGCAATGTGTTTGGGCAATGGCAACTGCACGATGAACCCGGTTACCGAGTTGTCGTTATTGAGTTCTTCTACCTTTGACAACAACTCCTCTTCCGTTACATCGTCTTCGTAACGAATCAGTGTCGATTCGAAGCCAACCTGCTGGCAGTCCTTGATTTTGTGGGCAACATAGCTTTCGCTACCGCCATCGTGACCTACCAGAATTGCTACCAAATGGGGAACTTTTTTTCCCGCTGCCTTTAAAGCTTCCACTTCCTGAGCAATCTCCTGTTTGATTTGCTCCGAAATAAGTTTTCCGTCGATTAATTGCATAAAATATGTATGGTTTTAGAGTTTTTCGGGTTGGTATAAAACGAACACAAGGCCGCAGGAAATTGAATTCGTAGCGGCCTTGTATTGCATGTAAATGTCATATTAATAAATTAATACTGTTCCTTTTCATTCGGGAAATCGCCCGACTTCACGTCTTTCACATACTGCTGTACGGCACCGTTCATGATGGTGTGGAGGTCGGCATAACGTCGCAGGAAGCGGGGCGAAAAACCGTTGGTCATGCCCAGCATGTCGTGTATGACGAGCACCTGTCCGTCGACTCCGTTTCCGGCTCCGATACCGATAACCGGAATTTTTAATTCCGAAGCAACCTGAGCCGCCAGTGTGGCTGGGATTTTCTCCAATACAATAGCAGAACATCCGGTTTCTTCCAGCAAATGAGCATCGGCAATCAATTGTTTGGCTTCTTCTTCTTCGCGGGCACGAACCGTGTAAGTTCCGAATTTATTGATCGATTGTGGAGTTAACCCCAAGTGACCGATGATAGGAATTCCAGCGGATAAAATGCGTTTTACCGAATCGAGAATCTCTTCACCACCTTCGAGTTTGAGGCAATCGGCACCCGTCTCTTTCATAATGCGAATGGCCGAAGCGAGAGCCAGTTTAGAATTTCCCTGATAGGTTCCGAATGGCATGTCCACCACCACCAAAGACCGTTTGACGGCTCTCATCACCGAGCGTCCGTGGTAGATCATTTCGTCCAGCGTCATCGGCAACGTGGTGACATTTCCGGCAATGACATTTGAAGCTGAGTCACCAACCAGAATAACATCAAGGCCGGCCTGATCAACAATAGATGCCATTGTGTAGTCATACGCAGTAAGCATCGATATTTTTTCACCCCGCTGTTTCATTTCAAACAAGCGGCGGGTAGTAACTTTCCGGGTATCTTCGGATTGATATGTTGACATAGAATATAAGTGTGTGATTTGAGTGCAAAGGTACAACATTTCGGTGAAAATGATAATTTTTCGGAGCTCGTACCGGCAGGATATCTTGCCATTTGGAAGGAGCTCCGATCACAAAAAACCGGTACCCGTTTGCTCTCGCAATCGGATACCGGAATGGCAAACACACACAACTAATTAGTACTTCAAAAACTATTTTGTCTGTCGATTGAAAATCTCCTCCAGTTTTTGCACCAGCGCTTCGCTTCGTAGATTTCGGGCAATAATTTTGCCCGTAGGATCGATCAATACGTTGGACGGAATGCTTCGGATGGCATAGAATCCGGCCGCCTCACTGTCCCAGAACTTCAGATCGGACACATGCTTCCAGGTCAGGCCATCTTTGGCAATTGCCTCTGTCCATGCCGTTTTATCTTTGTCGAGCGAAACGGAGAAGATCTCGAACCCGTTTGCTTTGAATTTAGTATACACCTTTACCAGATTCAGATTCTCTCTGCGGCACGGTCCGCACCACGAAGCCCAAAAATCGAGAAGCAGGTAGTGACCGAAAGATTGCGACAACCGAATGATTTGGTTATCGGGAGTTGTTCCGGCAAAGTCTACCGCAGGCTGACCGATCTCCACCCGTTTCTTGATAGCGACAATCCGTTCCAGCTCCTTGATATAATAGAGATCTTTGAGCGACGGATCGAACTGCGCCAGATTCTCTTCAATCTCTTTTACGGACAAATCATTGGAAAATTCGCGGTAGAGAATGTATGCGACAACCACCGATTTGGGTTCCGCCCGTACCAGCGAATCGATACTAAAGTTATCGTGTTTTGACTGTAATTTGACATACAGATCGTTAGCTTCTGATCCTGAAATGTGAGCCGTTCGTCGGTTGGCCACATCAATGGTTACGTCGATCGGTTTGTTCTCAATAAAAATATAATAAGGACTGAAACTCTCGTTCCGGTCGGTTGTCAGTCCATATAAGTCGGTACGCGGCACGCTTCCTTTGAAGTGAAACTGTCCGTTGACAATTCGGGAAGAGTCGATGGTAAAGAACATTTTGTTCCGGAATTTCTTCAGATAAACCTTCCCGCCCGTAGCGTTTATTCTTCCGTTGATAGTAAACGATGGAGCCGGTTCGAAAGAACCGAGGCCGACAACAGCCAAAACCAGCACGAATAATTTTAATTGCTTCATAATAAGATTTATTTTACGTCAAACCATAATTTTGTAGTCAGCAGGTCTTTGCCCTGAGCGCTGATGGCCGCTTTATAACTAACTCCATTCAACGATTGTTCGGTACCGGGATAGAAAAAGCGCGATGGAATCTGGCCATCGAGAACGGTGGCCGGGCCTGCCGTCAACACCGGATAATCGAGGCGACGCCACTCGACAAAAGCATCCAGCCCTTGTCCGAAAAAGGCGATCCATTTCTGAATTCCGATCGATTTGGCAAAGTTGGTGGCATCGTATTTTACGTTTGGCTGGTTCAGATAGTTGGCAATGACCGTTGCATCGGTTATCCCAAACTGGTTGAGCGATGCGGTGATGGCGCTCTTGTACAGTTGCTCGGCATCGCCCGGAATATAGCCACGGGCAACAGCTTCGGCACGGGCAAACAACACTTCGGAATAGCTGAATATAACGGCCGGCGATTGAGGTGCCAAAAAGTAGGTGCCGGGTTTGGACGTTTTGGCAAAGCCTTGGCTGTTGGCATCACTGTTGGATAAACCATTGGCGCCGCCTACATATTTCCCGACGGTGGGATCTGACGGCAGTTGCGCATAAACCGGCAAACGGGGATCCGACAACTCATACAGTTTGTCGACCATCGTTTTCGAGATGCGGTAGTCGTCACGGGTATCGAACCAAGCCGAAGCCGGATTCTGCTGTGGCGAACTTGCATAGACAAACTGGAATGTATCGCTATTGCCGGCAAGCACCCCGGCAGCATCGCCGGTAGCCGCAATGGCAGCCTGTTTTGCCAGATCGGGTTCTTTGTCGGAAATCCGGAGGGCGATGCGAAGTCGCAACGAATTGACCAGTTTTTTCCATTTGCCGATATTGCCATTGTAAGCCACATCACCGCTAACACTTCCATTCGCTGTGGCTAAAAACGACTGAGCCTGTGTCAGATCGGCCAACAAACCGATGTAAACCTCTTTCTGGGTATTGTATACCGGTGTTATTTTCAAACCGGCCGCCTGATAAGGAATGGACCCGTAGGCATCCGTCAGTAAAAGAAATACCCATGAACGCAACGTCAGAGCAATGCCTTTGTAGTTTGAACTTACCTGATTATCCTGAGAATTGAGAATGGTATTGAGGTCGGTAATGAGCGTCGAATATCCTGTATTCCAAAGTGATGTAAAACTCGAATTGGAAACATCATACCGATCGGGTTCGGCATACTGAATTTTTGCCCAGTGCTGTACAAACAACAGCGATGAGTTGAAGTTGCTCTCCGAACCCCAGTAGAGGTCGGCTCCCTGTTTCAGGGCGCTTGTCAGCAGATATGCCGCCTGAGGCGTTTCTGTCGCGTTCGGATTTTTATTGATCTCGTCCAACTGGCTGTTGCAAGCGCTGGCAAGCAAGGCGATGATTAGCAGAGGAAATAATTTCTTTATCATAAGGTATGTTTTTTTAGAATTTTTACGTTGAGATTGAGGCTGTAGTTACGGGTTGTGGGCAATGCCAGACTTTCGAGTCCCTGACCGTTCCCGGTGTTGAGTGCCGTTTCGGGGTCGATATTCGGAACTGATTTGTAAATAAAGAAGAGATTTCGTCCCGTGAGCGTAAGGCTTGCGTCCTGCAATCCGATTTTTTTAATCAACCGCTTGCCAACATTGTAGGTCAGTTTAACCTCCCTGAGTTTCACAAACGTAGAACTGTAGATATATGCCTCACTGATGTTGTACGAAGCTTTGTAATACTCTTGAGCGCTAATCACCGTTGTGTTGGGAGTTCCGTCGGCCAAAACTCCTTTAAAAATAACGCCGTCATCGTAAATTGCTTCCCCGTTTGGAGCCGAAGTTCCGGTGAGTAATTTCTTGCCGTTTGCCGAAAGGTTGCCCGGATAATAGTAGTTCAAGCCTCCATGGGCGGCATCACGACCGGGAAGCGTTTGTTTCAAAACACCTGTATAGATCCCCGTTCTGTTGGTTCCCGAATAAAGTTTGCCTCCCACATTGGCATCGATAAGGAACGACAACTGTAAATTTTTATAGGTCAGCGTGTTGGTGATTCCACCCAACCAGTCGGGCGTGTAGTGACCCAGCACCCGGTTTTGCGGATCGGCTTTGGGTAGCCCGTTAGCTCCTACAATAATGTTTCCGTTGGCATCGCGCAGGTAAGCCGTGCCGTAAAGCGTTCCGTAAGCTTGCCCCACCGAAGCCAGCACATCGACTCCGTTTGAAGAACCGATGGTATAATTCTGAATCTGTCCGGCGTAGTCGAGAATTTTTACTTTACTCTTGTTACTCGAATAGTTCACTGCCACGTTCCATTTGAAATGACGGCTTTGCAACGGCGTACCTTCCAACTGTAGTTCGATACCGTGGTTATTGATTTTCCCGGCATTGATCAATTGAGAGGTATAACCGCTTCCCGCCGTTGTTTTTATTTCAAGTATCTGGTCAAAACTGTTTGTGTTGTAGTAGGCAAAATCCAGATGCAAGCGGTTTTGCCAGAAGCTCGATTCCAGACCGAATTCTACCGAACGGGTGGTCTCGGGTTTCAGATCGGCATTCAGCTTTTTCTGTGACGAAGTCTGAATCGGATTCCCGTTGAAAGCAGTTTGGAAATTGTAGACTGTAGCCAACTGGTACGGATCGGCATCGTTTCCTACTTCCGACCAGCCACCGCGCAATTTCAGGAAATCGAGCGTCTGGCTTTTTATTTTTAGCGCATCCGACAGCACCACACTTCCGTTGACAGAGGGATAGAAGTAAGAGCGGTTGTTGCTCGGCAATGTCGACGACCAGTCGTTACGACCCGTGACGTTCAGATAGGCAAAATTCTTGTACGCCAGTTGAGCCGATGCGTATCCGCTGTATGCCCGTTGACGCGAGAAATAGTTGGACGACGTAAGCGCATCGCGCGAGTTGGTCAGTGTGTACAAATCCGGCACCGCCAAACGGGGAGCCTTCTGGTAATTGTTGGCATAACTACGATTGCGCAGATTGAATCCGGCAAGCGCGTCCAGACTGAAATCCTTGTTCAGATTCTTGGTGTACTGCAATATCGCTTCGGTATTGTTTTCGCTAACCGTGTAGGCATCTTCGGCATACGATCCGTAAGGAGTTCCGCTGGTGCCGTATTTGATGATATACTTACGGCGATCGTTGTAATCGTCAGTGCCGGTACGAAATTTGAAATTCAGACCGTCTGCGATTTTCGCCTCAAGGTGGATGTCGCCGATGAGCCGGTTTTTATCCTGACTGGTAGTGTTGTAATAAGCATTCCAGTAAGGATTGTTGTAGTAACTGTTATTCCAGTTATTGTTCCGGTTGTTTTTCAGTTCGTTGATGTCAACCTGACGACCGAACCACAAAAACTGTAGCATAACACCGGCAGCACGGCCTCCCGAAGGACCTCCCGGCAGAGCAGGCGCATTCGTAACAATATAATCGGCTGTTGCACCTATCTTTATATCTTTGGTCAACTGGTAATTGGAGTTGATACTGAAATTGGTTTTCTTGATTTCCGAATTGGGCACCGTCCCTGTCTGACGCTGGTTGTTCACTCCAAGGCGGAAATCGTACTTCTTGTCCGACCCGGCAATGGAAATCCCGTTGTCGAGCGTCACTCCTGTTTCAAAGAAATCTTTTACGTTATTGGGATGTGCCACAAAAGGGACAGTCACTCCGTTAGAAAAGAACTGAGGAATAAGCCTCCCATCCAGTTTCGGACCCCAGCTTTCGTCAACACCATCGTTTACGCCTCCCCCTTTTCCATCAACATAGCTGAATTTGCCATTCGAGCCCTGTCCGAAAGCGTTCTGATATTGGGGCAAAGTAGCTACATTCGAAAGGGTAACGCCGGAAGTGAGGGTAATTCCTAACCCCTTCTGCCCTTTACCCGATTTGGTAGTGATGAGAATCACACCATGGGCGGCACGCGATCCGTACAGGGCAGCCGCATTTGGCCCTTTCAGCACATTGAGCGATTCGATATCCTCGGGGTTGAGGTCGGCAATAGCATTGCGGAAATCGCGGGTAGCCCCTCCCGAATTCAACTGGGAGTTATCCACCGGCACACCATCTACCACAAACAGCGGCTGGTTGTTACCGGCAATGGAGGTCTCACCACGAATAACAATCCGCGACGAACCCATATCACCCTGCGAATTGGTAATACGAACCCCTGCCAGTTTGCCAGTCAGATTATTGAGAAGGTTGGTCTCTTTGGTATTTTCCAAATCTTTATTCTGAAGAGACTGAACAGTATATCCCAACGATTTTTTCTCTTTTGTGATACCCAATGCGGTCACCACCACCTCATCAAGAGTGTTGGTTTGCTCTTTTAATATGACGGTTACCGCCTCGTTTTCATATACATCGACCTCCTCCGTTTTGTAACCGAGGGTTCTTACCTGCAGGGTAACCGGCAGAGCCTGTTTGAGTGTGAACCGAAACGAACCGTCAGTTTCCGAAACGGTACCATTCGTGGTGCCTGACACTATAATCGTAGCTCCGATAACAGGCTCACGTTTCGAATCAATAATTTGTCCGTGCAGAGAAATATTTTGTTGCGCATGAAGCAGGAGACCGGAACCGGAAAGTATCATCAAAAGGGTATAAATCCGGAGGTGTATTCTGACTGATTGTACGCAAGATCTGATAATTGGGAATAATTTTGTCATACTCTAACTTGTTTGGGAAAGAGCCCTCTATGCCAGTTACTGTGAAATGCAGGGGCGCTTTTAATTAATGGATAATGGTTAGTTTTGAGAGCTTGTCACTTTTGACTGAAATGTAATTTCAGTCAGGTTAATAGGCCACAGAGGGCAGGATCGAAATCTTGTTTGATCCGGGAGGAGTTCTGTTCGGGGAGTTCCTGATAGATGAAGCTTGTTGTCGGGAAAAAGAGCAACTACAAACACTGACAAAATGATTTCATGATGGAACATCCCCGGCATCGGCCTCCGGGATTGTTGGTCTTGTTATTTCATGTCGTGGCAACAGCCACGCATGGACATTCGGATCATCATGTTCATTTTCGGGTGCATAAGCTCTTTTCTAAAGTTTGTATAATTAATCTACCTATTAGCAAATTAGCAACTCTAAAAATGGAGATAGGAATGAGAGGTGCTATAAATATGTTTTACAGCACAAAATTCGGGGTTTTATCGGCATGTCAAAATCCCTTCTGTGTGGTATTTTCATACCAAACGTGTGGTATGTTTTGCACTGACAGGGAAAATGAAAGTGAGAAGTGTAATTGTGCTGAAGTTCGGAAATGCAGGAGAAGCTATGATTGCCTTTGATGCCGATGCATAGTTGAATCTGCAAGTCGTTAGCCATTTTCCTACATGGAGAGTAGGGCTCTATCCGGCAATATATTTTCCGAGAGGGATCTTGTGCAATAAATAGGTTATTGCAAATGAAAGGACTAAACAAAGCATGGCTACGCAAGGAATTCCGATTACCGGATTGATAAATGAGGGAATAAGCCCATTATCGAATAATCTTTCCAAGACAAAAACATGCGACAAATATATGCCAAAGCTATATTTCCCGATCCGATTGGTGACACATCTTAGTTTTCCGAGCGGGAGGGAATGGTGGCGGAAAAACAGAAAAACACCTGCCGACGCAACAATAACGTTGGGGCTAAGGTAGATATAAAAATAGCCGTTAAATGTTCCATCGTAATGAGACGACACGTAAGTGCCAAGCATAGTAGCTGTTGTCCCCACAACAAAAAGAGCAATTCCGATCGGTTGCGCCCTCTTGCTACCTATTTTATGTGCCAACAGATAGCCAAGAACCGGATACCCCAAATAACCGGAAAAATAGGAGAAATCGATATTGGGAACAAAAGAGTTGATAGCCGGAAGATTGAGGAGCAAAACGCAGATCCACACAATGATGTAGTAGAAAATCTCTTTCCCCGAACTGTTGACGATCCATTTGCTAATTAATGGAATAACCAGGTAAATTCCGATCAACATGTAGACATACCAAAGATGATACGACGCACCGGTTTTGAGTTGGTAAACAATGTAGCTGTAGGTTTGCCACAAATCCATTTCGTAGCCTTGCTCCCATTTCAGGTAGATTTTGTACGCAATGTATATCAAGCTCCAAAACAAGAAAGGTAGCAAGATTCTGGCAATGCGTTTTTTAAAGAATGTTTTCAGACGGTAGGTTTTGGGCAAAATTAAGGCTCCGGTTAGCATCAAAAAGATCGGCACGCAGAAACGAACCAGACTGTCGAATACATTTCCGATCCACCAATCTGAAACTGAGACCGTACCGAACTGGTTAACGATTTTTGCCGAAACATGTAATACAATAACGCCAATGGTTGCAAACGCTCTGAGGTCGTCTGCCCAAAGATAATTTTTCTCCTGATGCTGCTGCTTCATTAATAGGTTTGTCGGTTACCTTAATTTCTCCGGCAAAATTACGCTATTTTTCAGAAACTAAAACAGGGACGGATATTGACACACGGGATCACTGTTTTTGCCTCTGACTTAACACAGTTTAAAATATTTTGCATTATTATATTGTGCGCAATATATTATCTTTGCATCAAAATCAAAAACAACAGGACGTGTTACAATTAGACAATCAGGCTTGTTTTGCACTTTATGCTTTATCGAGGGAAATCATTAATCACTACCGACCGTTACTTGACGAGCTCGATCTTACCTATCCGCAATATCTGGTATTGATGGTGTTGTGGGAGCATCAGCCACAAACGGTAAACCAGTTGGGTGAGCGATTACGGCTCGATTCCGGTACGTTGACGCCACTACTGAAACGGCTGGAACAAAAGAAATTGATTGTACGCACCCGACGTTCATCGGATGAACGGGTAGTAGAAATTACCCTTACTCAAACCGGCAAAGAGCTGAAAAATGATGCCATTGAAATTCCCGCAAAAGTGATGCAAAGCATGAATGTAACCATGGAAGAGTTGTCGGAACTCCGAAGCATTGCCCAAAAATTGCTCGAAAAGAGCGGCCGAGGATGCCTTGCCGCAACCAAAGTCAATTGATTAAAGGAAGGTTCTGTGTGTTGCTATTTCAAAACAGTAAACAATTTTATTATGACATTATTGGAAAATCTTCAGTGGCGTTATGCCACCAAACAGTACGATCCGACGCGCAAAGTAGCACAGGAGGACGTTGATAAGATTCTGGAAGCTGCACGTTTGGCTCCCACCTCTTCGGGCTTGCAGCAGTTCAGGGTATTGGTTATTACCAATCAGGAGTTGAAAAACAAAATAGTCCCCATTGCCTGGGATCAGCAAATAGTGGCCGATTGCTCGCACCTGCTGGTTTTTGCCGCATGGGATCGTTATACCGAAGAACGTATCGACACCATTTACGATTTCACCACCGATCAGCGCGGATTGCCACGAGGTCGTTTCGGATCGTATACCGACCGGCTCAAGGCACTTTACCTGACTCAGAGCGCCGACCAAAACTTTATTCACACCGCACGTCAGGCATATATCGGCTTTGGTATGGCAATTGCCCAGGCCGCCGAGCTGAAGGTAGACTGTACGCCAATGGAGGGTTTCAGCCCCGATGAACTGGATGAAATGCTCGACTTGAAATCCAAAGGATTGAAAAGTGTGCTTCTGCTACCGCTGGGCTACCGCGATGCCACCAACGACTGGCTGGTGAACATGAAAAAAGTACGCAATCCGAAAGAAGAGTTTGTTATCGAGTATAAATAATGACACTCTCTCTACATAAAAATGCGAAAAAAGGGCTGTCTTCATAGTGAGACAACCTTTTTTTTGCATTTTACGTCCAAACAAAAAAGAGAGCCGAATGGGCTCTCTTTTTTGTTTTATATCAGATTGATATTTAATTTCCGACACGGTTCGTACATAGTTTCCGGCCAGATGCTGGCTTGAATCTCGCCGATGTGTGCTTTTCGCAGGAAAAACATGCAGAGACGCGATTGACCGATACCTCCACCGATCGACAACGGCAACGAATCTTCCATCAGGCGTTTGTGGAAATACATTGCAAGGCGTTCCGTCTTTCCTTCCATTTCGAGCTGTTTAAGTAACGCCGTTTTATCTACCCGGATTCCCATTGAAGAGACCTCGAAGGGAATTTCGAGCACGGAATTCCAGAGAATGATATCCCCGTTGAGGCCTGGCAGCCCTTTTTCACCGGGAGTTGTCCAATCGTCATAGTCCGGAGCACGACCGTCGTGCTTTTCTCCATCGCCGAGCGGACCGCCAATACCCATTATAAATACTGCACCGTATTGTTTGGCTACATTGTACTCACGTTCTTTGGGAGAAAGATCGGGATAGAGCTTGCGCAGCTCTTCGGCATGAATAAAAGTAATATTGGCTGGCAAGGAAGGCTTGATTTCGGGAAAGCTTTCCGATACCAGATATTCGGTACGAAGAAACGTATCGTAAATTCTACGAACGATTGATTTTAGAAAGTCGATAGTACGCTCTTCGGCTGACATGACTCTTTCCCAGTCCCATTGGTCGACATAAAGCGAGTGAAGATTGCCCAACTCTTCGTCGGCACGAATGGCATTCATATCGGTGTAGATGCCGTAACCCTGCTCGATATTATAATCGCCCAATGTAACGCGCTTCCATTTGGCAAGTGAGTGTACTACTTCAGCACGGGCATCGTCCATATCTTTAATGGGAAAGTTTACTGCCCGTTCCACTCCGTTCAGATCGTCGTTGATACCGGTGCCCTGCAACACAAAAAGAGGAGCCGTCACACGACGTAGGCGTAACTCTGCCGACAAGTTGGCCTGAAAAAAATCTTTGATTTTTGAAATACCCAGTTCTGTTTGTTGCAGATTGAGAATAGGTTTGTAATTTTTCGGTTCAATAAGGTAACTCATAATATGTGATTTTTATAGATCATAGATGAAGAGTAACAAAGATAGCCAAATTGTTACAAATAGACCAATATAATTGAAAAGTTGTCGTTTTTGGGAGGTAAAAGATGTGAAAACAGTTATTCTTCCCCCTGAATACGCTCCATTCGTTGCAACAACGTAGGGTGCGAATAGTGGACAAAGACATACGCCGGATGAGGGTTGAGGTTGCTTAAGGCTTGTACCGATATTTTCTTCAATCCGCTGATAAGAGCCTCTCCCAAACCGTATTCAGCAGCAAATGCATCGGCTTCGTACTCATGCTTTCGTGAGAAGACATTCATTACCAATGCCAGTACCACAGAGATAGGCTGGTAAAGCAGTCCGAATACCACTATGCCGATGTGAAACGATGGCTTTGCCGCATTTAGCACCTCGGCAGAGATGGGCAAACGAAGAAACAACGACAAGATATAGAGAAGGACAAACGATTGAACGAACGATAAGATAAGCGACGAAACGACATGTTTCTTCTTGTAATGGCCTACTTCGTGCGCTAATACAGCAACTACCTCTTCCGCTGTCAACTGTTCAATGAGCGTATCGTAAAGCACTACTCGTTTCTTTTTTCCGAAGCCGGTAAAATAGGCGTTGGCTTTGGTGCTTCGTTTCGATCCGTCGATCACGAAGATATTTTTCAGGCCAAATCCGGCTTTATCAGCAAACGCTTCAATGGCAGTGCGAAGTTCTCCCTCTTCGAGCGGTTTTTGCTTGTTGAAAAGAGGCACAATCCATTCGGAATAAAAAAGCAACATAATCAACGAAAACAATGAAATGGCAGCCCAGGTAGCCAACCAGAAGTGATCACCTAACTGTTGGTAAAGCCATAAAATAAGCGCCAAAATACCACCTCCCAATACAATAGCCAGCAACATCGATTTGATGGAGTCGAAGAGAAATGTTTTTGCCGTCGTAGTATTAAATCCGAACCGTTCTTCGATTATAAAGGTTGAATAGAGCGTAAAAGGCAGTGTCAATATCTCGTTCCCAATAAAAAGAATGCCGAAAAAAATCAATGAAATAACAATATCGTTGTCGCTGATGCTGCGGGCAATATCGTCGACCCAGGCAAAACCATCGAGAAACAACATCCCCAGCTCAAGAGCCAACGTAAAAAGCCGGGCAAAATCATCGAAATGACTGTTTACCAAGGAATAGTTTTGTTGTCGCGCATATTTTTCCTGATCGTAAATACCCACCAGTTTAGCAGGAATAACAGGCGACAGGCGACCTCTGTTGAGGGCAGACAGAGTCTGCTCCAATAGGTAGTCGGCAGCCACAAAAAAGATAATCAGAATAAAAAGGTATAGAGCCATCGCTTAAATTTGAGACGCAAAGGTAGCCAATAATCGAGGGCGAAAAAACATAAAAATTGATTCTTGCTTGTTTGATTCACGAATCAAAACCGAGGAGGAACCGAGTCTCCTTTTTTAAGGTTTTTCAACGTTCAAAAAGGCAAGAAAATTGTTTTACGCGACAACTGTGCTGTTTTGGCTTCAAACGCCTAAAAGCCATGCACAAATACTATACTATTGTGCAATTTGATTAGGCGATTTTTAAGAAATAATAATCATCAAAAATACATGCTAGAGCTGGTTTTTTGGTTAACTTTGTGGCAAACAAACATCACTTACTTATATGTCACGCGAAATAAAATTCAGTTTAGTGTACCGCGACATGTGGCAAGCTTCAGGGAAGTATGTGCCACGTGTTGACCAACTTACAAAAATTGCACCGGTAATTATCGATATGGGCTGTTTTGCTCGTGTTGAGACAAATGGTGGTGCTTTCGAGCAGGTGAACCTGCTCTTCGGTGAAAACCCCAACAAAGCCGTTCGTGAATGGACAAAGCCCTTCAACGATGTCGGCATCCAGACACACATGCTGGAACGCGGTCTTAATGGCCTCCGCATGTTTCCGGTGCCTGCCGACGTACGCCAGCTTTTCTTCAAGGTGAAGCATGCTCAGGGAACTAACATCTCTCGTTCGTTCTGCGGCTTAAACGATACCCGTAACCTCGAATTGTCGGTGAAATATGCCAAAGAAGCCGGTATGATTTCGCAGGTTGCCTGCTGTATCACCAACTCGCCGATCCACACCGTGGATTACTACCTGGCAATGGTGGACAAAGTGGTTGAGTTCGGTTGCGACGAAATCTGTCTGAAAGACATGGCCGGTATTGGTCGTCCTGCTTTCCTTGGCGAACTGACAACTGCTATCAAAAAACGTCATCCACGGATTAAAATTCAGTATCACGGTCACACAGGACCTGGTTTCTCTGTCGCTTCTATGCTTGAAGTTGCACGTGCCGGTGCCGATTATCTCGACGTGGCAATGGAACCGCTCTCCTGGGGTATGGTTCACCCTGACGTGATTACGATTCAGGCTATGTTGAAAAATGCAGGCTTTACAGTGCCCGACATTAATATGGAAGCTTACATGGAAGCACGCTCGATGACTCAATCGTTCATCGACGACTTCCTCGGTTACTTTATTGATCCGGGTAACAAGGTGATGACCTCTTTGTTGGTAGGTTGCGGCTTGCCCGGTGGTATGATGGGATCTATGATGTCCGACCTGAAAGCAATGCACGGGGCTATCAACATGGCTCTTCGCTCTCAGAAAAAACGCGAAGTATCGCTTAACGAACTGGTGGTTCTCTTGTTCCAGGAAGTTGAATATATATGGCCACGTTTGGGTTATCCTCCTTTGGTAACTCCGTTCAGCCAGTATGTGAAGAACATTGCTTTGATGAATGTAATGCACATTCTGAAAGGCGAACCACGCTGGAGCACCATTGATAAGAACGCATGGGATATGATTCTGGGTAAAACCGGTAACCTGCCGGGTGAACTCGCTCCCGAAATCAAAGAACTCGTTAAGAAAAACGGTTTCGAATTCTATAAAGGTAATCCGCAGGATGCATTCCCCAACGAACTGGACAAATACCGTGCCGAAATGAAAGAAAACGGCTGGGATGTTGGTAAGGACGAAGAAGAACTGTTTGAATTTGCTATGCACGAACGTCAGTATCGTGATTACAAAAACGGCAGTGCCAAGAAACGTTTCGAAGCCGAACTGGAAGCCGAAAAGGCCAAAGCCGGCGCACCGATCATCATTACACGTCCAGTGGTTGAAGTTCCGAAAATCGACGTTACAACTGTTCAGGAACAATACCCGAATGCCAAAGCCATTCAGGCTCCTGCCAAGGGACAGATGTTGTGGGAATACGATGTGGTTGACACATCGAAGGCTCCAAACATCGGCGATGCAGTGAAAGAAGGAGATACCGTCGGGTACATCCAGACCATCTACGGCATCGAACCTGTTAAGGCGGCTTTTGCCGGTAAGATTGTCGCTACCTATCCCAAACAGGGCGATATCATCGAAAAAGGCGAAATTCTTGCTTTTGTTGGCTAATTAAGGGGACTACAATAAACGTCAAAACTCCATAAGCAATATGCTTATGGAGTTTTTTTTGCAAAACGCACCATCATTACTGACCTGACATTTGGTTCGTCGATTCTTCATCGGCAAAAGCTTCTACTTTGGCCGAGATCTTCTCAATCGCTTCATTCAGTTTTTCTTGTGGAAGTATGGTATTGAAATCGCCCCAAAAAGCATTGTCGTATACAAACGAAGTATCAGCAAAAATCTTATTCAACGAAACTCTCTCCTGTCTTGGAAAGAGTTTGACATCGAGCGTATCTATTTTGCAGGTTGCTGATTCGAAAAAAATATGCATCGGACTGTAGAAAAGCTGACGTTTTTGCTTCACTTTAAAAAACAGATCGCCCCTGAGGTGACTGACGTAATATTTCCCATTCCATTGCTTATAAGCCACGCTATAATAAATTTGCTGAGGCTTGATTTGTATGCCGCGACTACGTTTGACGATAAAAATGGAAGCTGCCTGATCGATATGCCGCGGATCGACCTCAAAGTCAGCTTGCAGCAATGCCGAGTTATTGGCATCGATGTAAAGCCGACCACGGTACATAGGATCCGTAACTTCGGCTTTCGGTTCAAAGGCCACTACATGAGCTAGATGTGAGTCATACTCCACCATGTCAATCTTCGTATAATTAAAAAGATTATCGTCGCTAATGTCCATAAAATCGGGAATATTCTTCACCAAGTCGATAAGCAACGAAGCTTCCGGTCCGGCTTTCATTTTCATCACCACCGTATCTTTGTTGGTTTCATTGGTGATTTTTCGCATTTTCAAAAGTTTGATCTGCCCTTCGGAGCTGGACTCGTACGATGGTTTAAATATTTTGAAAACAGCTTCGGAAAGATAGAGCAAATCTTTTCTTTTTTCGATTCCTTCGCGGTAAAAGGAAGTTAGGTACGAAGGATCCAACGAATAGTTTTTCGAACGGGCTTCTACCGCTTCCTGCACAATTTTACGCGGATTTACCATCCGCACAATTACTTCCTGAAGAGGTACAATGCGCTGATTCATGTAGATGGTGCGGTTGCTCCCGCCGAAAAGAGCCACTGGTATTTGCCGGGCTTCGTACCCAAGGTGGGATAGGTGCAACGTAGCATCTTTATATTTGATCGGCATTTTGAGGGTAAAACATCCGTCTGCATTGGCAATAGTACCGATACTGGTTCCATCAATGCCCAGCGTACAGTCCGCAATGGGCTGATTGTTTATTTTGTCGATTACCGTACCGCTAATGTTGATGATGGTTGAATCTGGCTGGAGCTGCGTGGGAATGGGTGTCGGGGATGCAACATTGATTCGTTTTTTGTCAATCAGTATATAGCGATTGACTACGGTCAGAGTATATCTGCTATCGCCCAGCACATGGTAGACGGCATCCCTAAGGGTATAGGTACCAGCCGGGAACTTTACCTTTCGGTCGTTATCGGTCACTTTGCTGTCGTAAATAAAACTGTAGCCCGAAAGTTCGCCAATCGTATTGAGTAGCTCGTAAACGGTACTTTTCTGTTTCGGCAAAGAGAGCAAACGCTGTAATGGCTCGTTTGCCTGAGCTACCGACAGCGTTATGGTGAGGAATAAAATATGAAGAAACAGAATCCGTTTTTTCATACTAATCAGATTTAAGGTCTTTCTTGGGTTATGGTTGCGAAATAAAAATCGAATCGCGGGTTATCTCTCTTTTCAGGTGCAGAGCCAGACTAATAATATTGGTCATTCCTTCTACATCATTGTTGTAAAACCGAACATTAAGTTTATGGTTTTTAATATATTCGCCTTTCAACGCAACTTTGCGCTGCGAATATAAATTAATAACCTGTACTATTTTATCGAGGGGTTCGTCTTTGAATTTCATGTTCCGGGTAAAACTGATAAGCAACTGATTATCGACTGAACGTTTTTTCTGCCAATGGCTATCGACAATGGTAGCCTGCTCACCGGCCACAACGTAAGCAGACTCACCGCTGGCCTTTTGGGTAACCTTCACTTTACCCCTGATGACTGACAGTTCAAAATTTCCTTTGGTGTCGCTCTTCACATTAAAAGCCGTACCCAATACTTCGACAATTATTTTTTTTGTTTCGATGCGAAAAGGTTTTTCGGGGTTTTTCGCAATATCGAACAAAACATTGCCCTGCATCATCACTTCGCGGGAGTCTTTTGCAAACCGAGCCGGATAAAATACCGAACTACTGCCGCCGACATAAACAGTCGAACCGTCTTCCAATGTTTTTACCAATGTATTACCTGCATCAGCATTACGCATCGACAGCAACGGCATTTTGTGCTGTTCGGGGATGAAAAATTTAATTGCCACGGTAGTAAGGCAAAGAGCCAATACGGCAGCCGCAGCCCATTTGAAGGAAGAAAATGCAAAGAAGCGGCGCTCTTTTCCCGAATCTGCAATCAGATTTTCTTTTTGCAAACGTCCATGCAAATTGTTCCATGCGGTATCGACGTCAATCGGCCGAGTATCATTGTTATAATTATTGTTCATCTTGAGGAATTTATGCCGACGTTTGGGTATTTGTAAAATGCTTCAGTTCTTTGCGTAGCAGAGCCAATGCCTTAGTCATTTCTGCTTCGACCGTTTTTACCGAAACCGATAGCTCCTGCGCTATTTCACTATATTTTTTTCCATCGAACCGATTCATGCAAAATATTTTGCGCTGTCTCTCCGGCATCCGTTTCAACGACAATGAAAGTTGTGCTTCCAGCTCTTTGTATTCCAGTTCGTCCACCGGAGTGGGAGCTCCGTATTCTACAAATCCGTTCATTGCCTTTTCCCGGTAATTTTCCTCTACCTGTGCATGTTTCAGATGATGAAAGGCACGATTGCGGGCTGCCTGATAGAGGTATGACTTTAACGATAACCGGATGTGCAATTGTTCCCTCTCTTTCCATAGCAGAAAAAACAGATCCTGAACAATCTCCTCAGCAACTGACATGTCGTTCAGGTATGAGTTGGCATACCTGCACAAAGGGTCATAATGATTGCGAAAAAGCTTTTCAAAGGCCTTCAGGTCGTTATTCCGTATCTTCGAAAGAAGCAACAGTTCGTCCAGCATAGTATCAGGTCGGTTTAGTGAGAAAAGTATCTGATTGAACGAAAGAATATTCAAAGATACGCGATAATCCTATGATTGCCACACAGAAAGTTGAAAAAGTGACAGTATTCAGTAACAATGCGCAGGCAGAAATCTGCGCACTGTATACTGAATACCGAAGATTTGGTTATTATTGCTTTCTCAATTTGTTTACGGCATTATCCAGCGATTCAGTCGGAGCGATAATGTTGTAGCTTTCCCAGTATGAGTTGTCGTAGAATGCCGTCACTTTATCGGTGAATGACTGATTGGATTTGAACGACTCTTTGTACGAAATGGCTTCTGCCGGTTGTACAGTCCTATCGGTAGCTACCATCTCCGAAACCAGATTGTATTTGCTTGAGAAGAGACGACGTTTCCAGTCACATTTGAATTTAGCCTCACTCCGAACGTAGTTCAGGTAATAGGTGCCGTTTTGGTATTTGTACGTAATTAAGAAAGAGAATTCTGAAGGTTTGAACCGGAGACCGACAGGTTTTTTTACCAGCATCATACTGATTGCTTTATCGATATCCTGCATATCGAGACTGAACTCAACGCGGGTGAACGCAAGGGTTTCCTGATCGATATAGAATGTCCCATTATAAAGTGCAATCGGAAGGATAACACTCGGTTTGAAACTAATAACGTACTGCAAACGGTTATCGATGCTAATAGGGTCTTCCATTGTGTAGCTGTATGATTGCAATATTTCTTTATCAAGCAATACATCGGGGTTTTTCACAACATCAAGCATTACCGCCAATGTAGGGCCACCCATCAGTTTTACAGCCAACGTATCGGAAGCCTTCTGGCTCAGCAATTCTCTCCCTTTGAAAATACGCACCCGGTCTTTGTTCAGAGCATGGTCATAAGCACTTTTGTATAGGTTGACAACTGCCTCTGAAACCTGAATATAACGTTTTCCTTTTTGTGCTGTCTCGCGATAGAATCCGGTGAAGAGATCAGGGTTCTTGCTGTAATTCGACGGAATTTTCTCGATAGCCTGATCGATAAGTTGTCGCGGCAATTCGGGTCGGATAACAACCTCTCTCAACATACGCGGATTCGGTACCAGAGAGACTACCTTTTCGCTATTCATGCCATCTACGGTAATTCGGGCATTCTTATATGCCAGATGAGAAAACTCAACCTCTTTTGCCTGGAGAGTGGATTTAATTTTCAAGACAAACTCTCCATCAGAGTTGGTGACAGTACCGACATTGGTACCCGGAACAGAAACATTTACATAACCCAGATTCTTTTTGGTTTGAGCATCTTTTACAACGCCACTTACGGTGTAGAAATTTTCTCCCACTTGGGCCGACAGGGAAGAAGTCGTTGCCAACAGCATTACTGCAAGCATACAGCCGAACCATTTTACGATAGTTGTTTTCATACGTTTATGAATTTAGATTAAAGATCGTGAGAAACGAGCCCCGCTTGGGCAAAGTTCATGTCGTCACGATTGAGATTAAAGTGTTTGGACGATAGTTTTTCTTTTGCTTACATCCCTATGACCCTTCAACAAAAAAATACCCTAAGAATTCGGCAAAAAAAAATTCAGAAGCAACTGCAATCGTCCGAATGGCAAAAAACCGTTAACTTTGTTGCCCATTAAATTTCAAACTAAAAAATGAACGCTTACCTTTACGTATTCGATACCCTTTCCGATTGGGAAACTGGCTATATTACTGCCGAACTGAATACCGGAAGATTTTTCAAGCAACCGGAAAATCCCGTGCGTGTCATCACAATTGCCAATACCAAAGATGCAGTTAAAACAATGGGTGGCATTACAATTTTACCCGATCAGACGGTGGCAGAAACCACATTCACCGGTAACGACCTGCTTCTGCTTCCCGGTGGCGAAACATGGATGGAAGATGTTCATTTGCCGATACTCTCTGTGGTAACGGAATATTTGCCAAAAGGAATGATAGTCGGAGCCATTTGTGGTGCTACCATGGCACTGGCAAAGGCCGGGATTCTTGATACACGGAAGCATACCAGCAACGACCTGAATTTTCTGCAACAAATTTGTCCCAGTTATACGGGATCCGAACTCTATGTCAACGAACCGGCTGTGACCGATGACAATCTTATTACAGCTCCGGGGACAGCGCCGCTTGAGTTTGCACAGCATATTCTCAAATGCCTTGATGTATTTAAGCCCGAAACTTTAGAGGCATGGTATTCATTGCATAAGGTCAAAGAACCAAGCTATTTTTATGCTTTGATGGCGTCTCTGCAATAGTAACTATTTATTTCTCAATCCCTTCAAAAAAAAGTCGAATGTCATTGAAATATGCAGTAATTGGTAGTGGAGCATTGGGTGGCTTTTATGGCGGAAAGCTGGCACACGCCAGCAAAGATGTTCATTTTTTGTTTCACAGCGATTACCAGTTTGTTGTCGACAACGGGTTGAAAGTCGATTCGGTTACCGGAAACTTTCATCTTCCCAACGTTCAGGCCTACCGGTCGACAGCCGATATGCCGAAGGCAGATGTTGTATTGGTTTGCCTGAAAACCACCAACAACTACTTACTCAAAACACTATTGCCTCCGATACTTCATTCTGGCACAATCATTGTACTGATACAAAATGGGCTGGGTGTAGAAGAGGATGTAGCCGCCGATTTTCCGCAACAACCTATTGCCGGAGGGTTGGCGTTTATCTGCTCCAACAAAATTGGCGATGGTCACATTGCTCATCTCGATTACGGCAAGCTCAATATCGGCGTTTTTCAGGGAGAGATTGATGCTACGTTGGAACAACTGAAAGCCGACTTTAGCGAAGCAGGAGTACCGACAGAAGTTTCGCCCAATTTGATGACCGCCCGCTGGCAAAAATTAGTGTGGAACATTCCCTACAACGGAATGACCGTGGTGCTCAACACGACAACCGACCGTTTGATGCGGGAGGCTTCGACCCGGCAGCTTTCGTACGAACTGATGCTGGAAGTAATCGCCGGTGCCCGGGCCTGTGGCGTAGAAGTTAAAGAGAGTTTTACCGACAAAATGATGGAGCTCACCGACAGCATGACCCCGTATGCGCCGAGCATGAAACTCGACTTCGACTATAAACGGCCAATGGAGATCGAATATATCTACTCCCGTCCCGTAAAAACTGCTCTTGCTGCCGGTTACGACATGAAAAAAGTCGCGATGCTCGAAACTCAGCTCCGGTTTATCCAGTCGGGATTATCCCGGCAATGACCCTTTGCAATATAGTTTCAAATTGCGCATAAATGGTAAATTATTCAAATATGAGAATTCATTTGAGCCGCTGCATTACAATACTTTATCCCACCGCTAAAAAATAGTATCTTTGCAAGATAATTTTTGCCGTCAAAACCGTCGCATGCTTCGAAATAAAGTATTAACAATAAGCGTATTACTTGGATTTTTTTTCTTGCTGTTTGTCACAGTATCAGCAAGAATCACCCCTCCGCAAGACGGTAAAAAGCTTTCGGGTGATACGCTCCGCCGCGTGGTTGCTGTCGATTCGGTATCGATGAAGCCGAAGAAAAAGAAACAGCAAATAGATGATATTATCAATTATCAGGCTGAGGACTCTATCGTTTTTTATGGAAACGGTACCGGCTACATGTATGGTAAAAGCGATTTGAAATACCAGAAGATGTCGCTGGCAGAGGCCGCTTACATTCGGATGAATATGGATAGCAGTCTGGTATATGCTTCGGCGGTGAAGGATTCTACCGGAGCCTTAGTGGGAAAACCGATATTCAAAGACGAAACGAACGAATTTACCACCAACGAATTGAAGTATAATTTCAATTCAAAACGGGGCTTGATTCATCATACCGTGACGCAGCAGGGAGAAGGCTTTGTGGTGAGCGAAACCTCCAAAATCACTCCCGACAAAATGATTAACATGATTGACGGGAAATATACCACCTGCGACGATCATGAACACCCTCACTTCTATCTGCAAATGACCAAGGCCAAGGTCAAGCCCAAGAGTTTCATCGTGGCCGGACCGGCCTATCTGGTTTTGGAAGATGTTCCACTGCCCATCGCTTTGCCATTCGGCTATTTTCCGTTTAACGACAAATATTCGTCCGGGGTAATTATGCCTGCCTATGGCGACGATTTCACACGTGGCTTCAACCTCCATAACGGCGGTTACTATTTTGCTTTGAGCGATTATGTAGATTTGGCTCTTACCGGCGACATCTACACCAAAGGAACCTGGGCAGTGAACGGCGTCAGTTCGTATGTGAAACGGTATAAATACCGCGGCAACTTCAATTTCAGTTACCGAAACGATGTCATTGGCGAAAAAGGAATGTCCGATTACAGTTCGTCGAACAGCATGAATCTACAATGGTCGCACAGTCAGGATAGCAAGGCTTCTCCTTACTCTAAATTATCGGGTAGTGTCAATTTTTCGACCACCAGTTACAACCGCAACAACATCGAAAACGTCTACAATGTGACGGCTATGTCGCAAAATACCAAAACGTCGAGCATTAACTTCACCAAAACTTTCCCCGAAAGCTCCTGGTCGATTACCGGCAATGCCAATGTGACTCAGGTAACCTCCGATACAACGATTAACATGACTTTGCCGAATCTGAGCGTTACTTCCGGTACTTTATATCCTTTCAAACGCAAAGTGGAAGTTGGTTCACAAAAATGGTATGAAAAACTGGTACTGAACTATTCCGGAGAATTTTCGAACAGCATTCTGACCAAAGAATCCAAGTTATTACACTCTTCCCTGTCGCGCGACTGGAAGAATGGGGCACAACATAACATCAACACCAGCGTTTCGCTCAACTTGTTCAACTACATTACTATTACTCCTTCTATCAATTATACCGATCGTTGGTATTTGCAAAAAATCAATCAGCACTGGAATAACACAACGAACAAAGCCGTTAACGATACGGTCACCGGCTTCTTCCGTTCGTACAATTTCAGCGCCAGCGTCTCGGCACAAACAACCCTTTACGGATTTTATGTGCCAAGCCGGAAGATTTTTGGCGATAAAATCGATCGGATTCGCCACGTGTTCGTTCCGTCTTTCAGCTTTAGCTTCAATCCCGATTTTAGCGATCCGATCTGGGGATCGTACAAAACGTACGACAAATATGTTACGGCTACGGCAGCTCATGAGGCTTACGTAGAAAAGGTAAAATATTCCCCATTCCAAGGTTCGCTTTACGGTTATGCAGGAGCGGGGAAATCGGGTGCCATCGGGTATTCATTTGCCAATAACATTGAAATGAAAGTGAAGCAAAAATCGGATACCACTGACCTCCCTGTCTATAAAGTGATTAGCCTGATCGATAATTTTTCTGTAAGCGGATCGTACAATCTGGTAGCCGATTCGATGAATTGGTCGATGATTAACGCCAATCTTCGCATCAAAATGCCGTTTACCGATAAGTTTACCCTTAATGTCGGCGGAACCTTCGATCCGTATATGTATGGGCTCGATGCAAACAATCAACCAGTACGTGTAGACAAACTACGCTGGAATCACGGCCGACTGCCCAAGTTTATGGGAACCAGTATGAGCATTCCGTTGACGCTTAATAATGATAGTTTCAAGAAAAAGACGGGGAAGCAGAAAGAAAAGGACAAAGAGCGGGAAAAACGATTAGCCCCACTTACCGGTTCCGATCTGTTGAATCCGGAGTTGGTGGCCAAACACAAACAAGACTCTATTGCCGAACAAAAGAATAACGAAAAGAGCGACCTGGATGCCGACGGCTACGTAAAACCGACGTTCAAGTGGAGTATTTCGGCCAGTTACGGAGTTCAATATGGCCAGTCGAATAATTTCGATTCTCAAAAGATGGACTATAAAATGGGTCTGACTCATAGTTTGAGTTTCAATGGAACGCTCTCGCCCACCCCAAAATGGAATTGTAACTGGTCGGCTACCTACAGCTTCCCTGATAAAAGGCTTACACAGGTAAATCTGAATATTACCCGCGACATGCACTGTTGGTCGATGAGTGCCCAGATAGTGCCGGTGGGCTATTACACCTCGTACTCGTTCAAAATTGCCGTCAAGTCCTCCTTACTGCAAGATCTGAAATACGATAAGCGAAGCAGTTTCAACAATAATGTGAAATGGGAGTAAATCGTTATGAAAAGACAAAACGCACAAACCCTGGGTGACGCTATCCGTGTTTTTCTAGCAGAAAAGAGAAGCTTCAACCATAAATTGATGGAGAACCGTGTTGTCAATTCATGGAACGAAATTATGGGGTCGACGGTAGCTTCATACACTTCAAACGTGGAAATACGCCGCCAAAAACTCTATGTAACGCTCACCTCGTCGGTGTTACGCCATAGCCTTTCGCTCTCCAAAGACGAGGTGATACGCAAAATAAATCAGGCCGTGGGCGACGAAGTGATAACGGATGTTGTGTTCCGCTGACCTCCCCCGGGCTCTCCCCACAAAAGGAGGTCAAACCCGGAATCTTGAAACTTGGAATCTTTAATTTGCAATGCAGGAATTTCTTCAACATAAAATATTTCAACTTATCTCGGAAGCAGCCGACGAGATGCAGTGCGAGTGCTACGTTATCGGAGGCTATGTGCGCGACTTGTTTCTGAAACGGCACTCAAAAGACATCGATGTGGTGGTAGTAGGCAGTGGCATAGCATTGGCCGAGGCTGTTGTAAAGAAGTGGGGAAAAGGTACCCACCTGAGTGTGTTCAAAACCTTTGGTACGGCACAACTGAAAAAAGGGAGCGTGGAGGTGGAGTTTGTAGGAGCTCGCCGCGAGTCGTACAGTCACGATTCACGCAAACCGGTGGTGGAGTCCGGATCGTTGGAGGACGATCAGCGTCGGCGCGATTTTACGGTCAACGCACTGGCAATCTCGCTCAATAAAGCCACGCTGGGAAACTTGCTCGACCCGTTCGGTGGCATAGCCGATATGGAGAAAAAGATTCTGCGTACGCCCCTCGATCCCGACATTACCTTCAGCGACGATCCGTTGCGCATGATGCGTGCCATACGCTTTGCCACGCAGCTGCAATTCACCATACACCCCGATACGTTTGATGCCATTATCCGCAACCGCGAACGCATTAAGATCATCTCGGCCGAGCGGATTGCCGATGAGTTGAACAAGATGATGGCCGCCAAACATCCTTCCGAAGGATTCTTTCTGCTCGATAAATCGGGTTTGCTGGAGTTGATTTTTCCCGAACTGTCGGCTCTGAAGGGGGTGGATGTACGCGGAGGACGCGCTCATAAGGATAACTTTGTGCATACCTTAGCCGTGCTCGACAAATTAGCCTCCCATTCGGATAACCTGTGGTTGCGCTGGGCTGCGGTACTGCACGATATTGCCAAACCGGTCACCAAACGATGGGACGATCAGGCAGGATGGACCTTTCATAACCACAATTTTATCGGTGAAAAGATGATTCCGGGTATTTTTAAACGGATGAAGCTGCCGATGAACGAAAAGATGCGCTTTGTACAAAAGATGGTATCGCTACACATGCGCCCTATCGTACTGAGCGAAGAGGGCGTGAGCGACTCGGCTATCCGCCGCCTGTTGTTCGATGCCGGTGACGACATCGACCTGTTGATGCAACTGTGCGAGGCCGATATCACCTCCAAAAATCAGGTGAAGGTGCGGACGCATCTCGAGAACTTTGCCCTGGTACGCCAAAAGCTGATCGATATAGAAAGCAAAGACCGCATCCGCAACTGGCAACCGCCTATCGACGGAGTAGAGATCATGAAGATTTTCAATCTACCTCAATGCCGCGAAGTGGGCCTTCTGAAAAACGCCATCAAAGATGCCATTCTCGATGGTGAAATCCCCAACGAATACGATGCCGCTTACCGTTTTCTGATGGCCAAAGCCTTAGAACTGGGTATTGTAAAGAAATAGGGCTGATTATACAGAAGGGTTCCAAAGGGTCACAAGCCCTTTTCCATTACGACTATATAAGTTTGTATTAAACGATAAAAGGTTCCTATCAAGGAGCCTTTTATCGTTTAATCTATTCTTTGATCGCTTTTTGTCAAGATTCGAGGGACTGTTGTTTGCGGATCATACACAATAGTAAACTTAGTAACTTTTTATTCAGACAAAGTTACTAAGTCCACGTCGCCTTTTTAATCCCGAAGACATCTGACCGGGTATGCATGAGCCGTTTGGGTACGTCCGCCTTGCGCTGTGGTATCTGTAAATAAAATATTTAGCGGATAATAGGTCGGACGTACATAGTAGTCGATATATACCGTAGAACTCCAGTAATAGCCTGCTGAACCCCTATTCTCCAATAGCCCTTTATCATTCGTTAATCTTCCGGCCATATGAAGCTTAAGTACCGATCCGTTAGCATCCGAGGGCGTCTGCCAATACTGTGGCGTGCCACCTGCTTTTGTCAATTCAGTACTAGTTGGAAGGCGCCAACCCGCCCCCAGCAAAAGAACGCAGGGATCGTTTGTTCCTGCCCATCCACTATTCTGTCCAATGCTAGCGATCCATGTAGCCGGAGTTCTCGTATCATTAGACCATTGGTAACCCTGCGACCTGTTAAACTGGAAGTACCATCCTGCTGAAGCATCGGACTTATCGTATGCTGATGCCGGTATATAATCGGCACCCAAATTTTGGGTCAGCCAACACTTAAGCTTTTCTGTAATATTGCTACTGATAGAGTGGTAGACTACATTTTTGGTAACCGGTGCCCCATTCGACCCCTCCTTATGATAGATCTCAAACTCCGACGGACAAATCTTGAAGCTCGTCACAGAAGAACTATAAACAAGCCCTTTATGATTTCTGGCATAAGCCCGTATATAGATCGTGCTATTTTGAGTCAACCCATTTAGCACATAGTAGAATGAGTCTTTCCCTTTGTCAACCGGAATGGTATCGCTGGCAATAGTGGGCTTTTCATTACTTAGGCTCCAGCAGAACCCTCGCGACACTACTTCGTCTCCTCCATTATTGGTAACGATAGCAGTAGCCACAGCTGTGGCAGTAGCGGTAGTAGACAACCCCTTTACTCCCTGCGTGGAAATACTTACATTACTAACCGTGGGAGGTCCTATGACAATTTCATCCCGGATACAACGTACAGGAAGAGCATTTGCCTTTGCAGAAGAGGATGCCGCCGAGGCTATTCCTGAAAATTGAAGTGTCTTCCCCAATGACGGACTGTCGGATGAATATTGATTACTACTCCAGTAGTTACCCACTCGATCCGTTTGCCTTGCCGTCAGAGAGCCATCTTTGGCTAGTAAATATCCAGCCATGTGTAACTTTAGTATCGAAGCATAAGCATCCTCCGATTTCGTCAACGACAGATTCTTGTCGACATTCTCCCATTCAGTAGAGGTCGGCAAACGCCAGCCCAATCCTAACAGAAGTTTACAAGGTTCTTGATCTTGAGCCCAATTCGAATTACTTCCAATATTGTCATTCCACTTAACCCCAGGGGTAGTCGGTATCAGGGTCGACCCATCGTGCTTATACCCCTGCATATTATTAAACTGCCAGTACCATCCCGCCGAGGCTTCCGACGTATCGCCTATATCGGTCGCCGGATGATCGGCTCCCAGGTTCTGCGTGAGCCAACAAACGGCCTTACCCGAAGCCGTACTGTTAACCGAACCATACGTGACCACCTTGTCTACCGGTACTCCACTGGTTCCCGCATAGTGCTTCACTTGGAACTCTTTGGGACAAATCTTGAAACTGGTAACGTTCGCGCTGTAAGCTGTCCCTACTTCATTCGTCGCATATGCCCGTACATAGTAGGTCGGACCCTCTTTTAATCCCGATATGGTCGCACTAAAGGAACCGATCCCTGGTGCTACCAGAATCGTATCGTCATCAATGGTCGGTAGGGTACCTTTTGTATTCCAACACAACCCGCGGGCTTTTATCTCCGAACCCCCATCTTTATCTACTGTTGCACTTCCCTCTGCATCCGATTGCGTTATTTTCGAGGTCGGAATTGTTACATCGCTAACAGTCGGTATCGTTTGCTTGAAGTCGACCCGAACACATCTCACAGGGAATGCATAAGACTTTGAAATGTATGTTGTTACCGAGGAGGATTCGGCAAAATCAAAATAACTCCCATTTGGATCGCTATAATGCGTAGAACTCCAGTAATATCCGTGCGAACCTCTATTCTCCAATGACCCATTATCACTCCTTAACCGGCCGGCCATATGAAGCTTGAGTACCGACCCGTAAACATCCGAGGCTTTTTGCCAATACTGTGGCGTGTCATCTGCTGCTTTCCATTCGCTAATTGTTGGAAGCCGCCAACCTGTCCCGAGCAAAAGGCCACAGGGATCATTGGCTGCCGTCCATTGACTAGACTCATTTATGCCTTGCCATGTGGTGGCCGGAGTTCTCGAGTCATTTGTATATTGGTAACCTTGCTGTCTATTAAACTGGAAGTACCAACCCGCAGAAACATCGGACTTATCGCTAGCGGATGCCGGTATAGAATCTGCTCCCAGATTTTGAGTCAGCCAGCAAACCGGACTTCCTGTTATACTGCTGTTGATAGAGTGGTAAACTATCCTTTTGGTAACAGGAGATCCGTTCAACCCTTCTTTATGATATATCTCAAATTCCGAAGGACAGATCTTGAAACTCGTCACAGTAGGACTATAAGCAATCCCTTTACTATTTTTGGCATAAGCCCGTACGTAAATCGTACCTTTTTGAGTCAACCCTTTTAGTACATTGGAGAATGTACCTGTCCCTTCGCCGACCTGAATTGTATCGTTAGCTATAGTGGGCATTACATTACTTATACTCCAACAGAACCCGCGGGTCACTACCTCGGCTCCTCCATCATCGGTAACAGTGGCGGAAGCCCCGGCGGTAGCTGTGACGGTAGTAGAAAGCCCCTTTATGCCCTGTGTGAAAATACTTACATTGCTAACCGTAGGTGGTCCTATCACCACTTCATCCCGGATACAACGTACCGGAAGAGCACTTGACTTCGCAATATAGGATGGTACCGATGTTAAGGCATCAAAATGAAGTGTGCTCCCATTGGGGGATGAATATTGAAGTCCACTCCAGTAGTTACCCACACGCTCTGTTCGCCTTGCCTTCAGGGTGCCATCTGTGCTCAATAAATAACCGGCCATGTGTAACTTTAGTATCGAAGCATAAGCATCCTCCGATTTCGTCAACGACAGATTCTTGTCGACATTGCTCCATTCTTCATAGGTCGGCAAACGCCAACCCAAGCCTAGCAGAAGCTTACAAGGATCCTGATTAAAATGCGCACTTTCGTCAATACTGCCCGTCCACGAAACACCTGGAGTGGTCGGTATCAGCGTTGACCCATCGTGCTTATAGCCCTGCATCCTGTTAAACTGCCAGTACCAGCCCGCAGAGGCTTCCGTCGTATCTCCCACACTGGTCGCCGGATTATCTGCCCCCAGATTCTGTATAAGCCAACAGGCAGCCTTACCCGAAGCTGTGCTGCTCTCTGAATGATACATGACCTCCTTGTCTACCGGAGCTCCACTGGTTCCCGCATAGTGCTTAACTTTGAATACCTTGGGACAAATCTTGAAACTGGTGACATTCGTGCTGTAAGCTGTCCCTACACCATTCGTCGCGTATGCTCGCACATAGTAGGTCGGACCTTCTTCTAACCCCGACAAGGTGGTACTAAAGTTACCAATACCTGGTGCTACCAGAATCGTATCGTCATCAATGGTCGGTAGGGTACCTTTTGTATTCCAACACAACCCGCGGGCTTTTATCTCCGAA